>Ga0157364_1007689_pt1 | contig 11163 bp, 5 predicted proteins | sample AttsexASBM2_FD_111476 | JGI IMG/M metagenome (GOLD analysis project Ga0157364, IMG submission 111476) | Fungus gardens microbial communities from leaf cutter ant in Ribeirão Preto, State of São Paulo, Brazil - Atta sexdens ASBM2 | ecosystem: Host-associated > Fungi > Mycelium > Unclassified ...
AAAATATTACATATATATATATATATATATATATATATATATATATATATATATATATATATAGATATATATATATCATATTCTTAAATTATATTTGCAATTCGAATTATAATATATATCTTTAACAACTATTTAACAAAGTATTAAAAATAGCAAAAATAAAGAATATTTTACAAATTCTAGAGTTTTTAAATATTTAAAGGAATCTAAAGAATACAAACAATAATTTGAGCAATTAATAAAAATGACGAAGTCTATAGAAAATGAAGAAATTCGGCGAAATTTAAGAACGTATTTTTAATCAATCAATCAATGAGAATTATAATAGATATTATAATACTATTTGCATAAAAAAGCTCTTATATAATGTATATTTATAAGTTATTTTCACATTATACATAGTATACAAGAGATGTTAGACTTGATATATATACTTTATACTGGATCTTTACCTAAAATGCATTTCTTATATTTTCTGTAGAATAGAATATAATAAGTAATATATATTCTCTTAAATACTAAATAAAGACAAAGAAAAAAGATAAATCTAAACAGAATGAATTTATATTTATATTGTTGTTATATTAATTATTATATTTATATTTATATTGCTGTTATATTAATCGTATCTGATTCGTTATTACAATTATTCATTCAAACTTTCTTAATACCACGCAACAAAAATCGAGTACAATTGAAGGGATCAATTAAGTTAGTTTATCTGAAAATGCTTCGTCAAACGACAAGGCCAAATAGCATTATAACGATTCCTTGTGTTTACTCGCCTTAAGATTTAAAGATGATTATAGAACGTGAACAGCAATCATCATAGATTGTCGCATCTTTCATCGCGGCTATTTACGAACTTGTAATAAAGCTTTATACAGTGGAGGGAGAGGGGGAGGGGAAGGAAGGGGAAGAAGCGCTGCAATTTTCAGTTATATGGCATGGAATTTTCCAAATTTTCAACGTGTGCGAATGATGATCAAGACAATTCCTCGAAGGATTAAAAAACTGAGAATCTAGAATTGTCATAAGTTAGGAATCATAATAAATTAGAGGATTGCTACAATTGCGTGCCAGTAATGTGCATATTGTAAAGTAGAAATATATATGAACCAATCAAAGTATTTACGACAACTTGAAATGAATACTGAATAATTTCAGTTCTTTTAAATTTCTACGTACGTATTATAGATACAAGTTGAGCAGCACAAACTAGCGATGTTGATTAGAGAGTATCGCTATTGTAAAAATTAGTTCTTGGAAACAATCTTTTACTTTGCGATTTATTATGCAAGTGATTTTAACACATATTTTATTATCATATTAATTAATATCATATATTTATATCATATTGATTTAAACAAAGTTATAAATAATGAAACAAAAATCAAATATAAATAATATATTATAATATAAATATTATATACATATAATTTTTATATTATAATAAATAATTTTGGCTATTAGAATTCAACGGTATGTAAAATTTCTTTTATTCTAAATATAAAAAGAAACTGCGTTCTGCGCGTTTTGCCGTCTTCGTGGGAAAGTTTCCACGGAAATTGTTCTCTCCTTTGGCATAATCGTATAAAACGCGTCGCTTGAATTAGGGGACTAAGCCCATGAAAAACCATGTGACCCTTACGACTTTCGTTTCGCACGCTTGAAATCGTGCTCGGTTCATAATTTTTCACTTGATCAAATTTTCAAGACAAAAATACTTGCTAGTATTTTCTGAATAATTTTCTTATTTTTATACTTATATCCTATTTATGTCATATAATAATAGCTTATTGCATTGCTTATGAGTATATTTTTTACTTACAATATAATTAATATTTAACAATATAATTAATAATTAATTTTTTAAATATAATTTTTATTTTAAATTTTATTCTTATTTAAAGTATTATTTCACTGTTATTCTTTACTAATTATTTATTTGATTTTTTAAAATATAGGATAGACAATAAAATATGTACAATGAAGTATCAAAATATTATAAGTTGATATTCTTACTTATTATTTTTCATTTCTTGTATAAATTTATGATTTTCATTTATAATGCTAATGTAACAATACTACAATTTATACTATTTATAATATTATAAAATATACATATAAATATTACATATATATTGTAAAAAATTTACAATGACAAATTTGTTTTGACAACAATGTCTGCAGTGAAGAGATTTTTGGCATGAAATTGACTTTAAATATATGTAAATTATTTTACGTTGTTATATAATAATATAATATTATATTGTAATAATCAATATACGTATAAGGTAGAGTGGAGCTATTCCGTAATTATAGTTTCAACTTTAAAGTAATACGAAAATTTATGATAGCAAGCAATACTTCTTTGCATTGACGTGCTTATAATTATATTATACAATCATGATTCCTTGAAAGTACAAGCACAATCTTTAAATAATCAATGTGCTGTTTAGAAACAAACATTATAGTGAGAAACGAATAAGCTTCGCTCTACCCTATAATTGTATATTGTACATTGATCATACATACAATTTAGTAATAATTGACTAATGTACTAAAGAATTAATGTTAATAGGTTTTAATTATAGATGGAAAAATTTTTCGCTTCATTTATTCGTCTTTTAATTTTGATAGGTTTCAATTTAAGGTGAAAGAAAGTTTTTATCTCAAATTGAAGAAAAAGAGTTTTTGATTTCAAATTGAAGTCTATTAAAATTAATTTTTTATTAGGTTAGTTAATCTACTGGAGTTAAAATCAATTCCACGCCCTAGAAACGACCATCATTTTCTCGCAAATTTGAAATTGGCGTGAGTTCGCGCGTTCTTCTGTACCAAACTCGTGCGACGGGCCCTCCCCATTCCAATGATTAAATGTGGGGGAGGGGATGAGATGGCGCCATATTGGGTCCGTCCACGCCGCACCGCGCCGCATCACTCGTCAACCTCGTCAGTCGCCCGATGATTGCGACCGTGTATACGTCGCACGCACGAGCCATGAATTGAGCTCGCGTTCGCTCGTGCCGCGTCGTCGTTTAACTCTTTTTTTTTAATTTATTCCGTTGCGCTCATCTTTTTTATTTTACATTTTGCACTGACGCGCAGAACACATACGGAGTTGTATATTTGAGAAATCTGACAGAAAAAAAAGTGCGGGGACCTCTACTATAATATATATATATAAATATACATATATATATAATTTGCGTGCAAAGTGCGTGTCCCTGTGATCCCTCTCTCTCTTCCTCACTCTCTCTCTCTCTCTCTCCTTAAAAGAGCGCGGGTGAAAGAGAGCGAGGGACAGAGAGAAGTAGACGAGGTAAAAAAAAAGAAAAAGGAAGGAGAGGGAGAGAAAACGGCGTGCGATGGCTGTGAGGCCACGCATCGGCCCTTCCGGTAGTGAACGCGCTTCCGGGAATGCCGAGTACCTCACCGGGATATCCGTCGTACGATGGACTGCCAGGAGTACGCTCGCCGTCGCGACGGCGTTCGCCATCCTCCTTGGAGTCGCCAATGTCGCGGGCATCAGGTCGGGTGAGTACCCTCTGCGCGCGCGCGCACGCGCGCGAACTTGGAGCTCTTTAAACTTTAAATCGGAGCAATTGACTTTCTGCTGCTGGGAGGACCTGTTTTCTAGAAAGTCTATTTATTTCAAAAATACCTGTCAGTTAACGGTTTCTAAAGTAACTTACCTCGAAAAAATATTCTAAATAATTGCGTATCAAATTGCGTTTCTTTGAGTCGCGAATTAGAGTCCATTCTTTTTGGATCCTCTGTATCTCATTAATCACATCGGCAATCACATATTGCTGCCAAGCACATTGTAATCGAACTTGCACATCAATTTTATCTGTAGGATTTTAAATCTATTAAAGATATTTTTCTCTCATTATGCTTTCTCTTTTTCTTGCAGACAACTCACACATTTTGCTCTATATAAAATAACTTTCCGCGACTTCTCACATTGTTTGTTTCCTTAACATTCCGTTGTGTAGTGCGCGAAAGTGGGAAAGAAGTACACAGTGCAAAACCTCAAACTTACAAGCTAGATTAACGTATTATTATAATAATCAATATATACATATATATATATATATATATAATTATATATTGATTTTAATTTAATAGATTAATTAGTAAGGATTTGATTTTAATAGATTTTAATTTGAAACAAAAATCTTTACATAGAAAACATTCATATTGTAAATAATTCTGTCAATAAGTATGAAAGATAAAAAAACATTAAAAAATCTGTTGCTCACTGATTGAACGCGGTCGAAAAGAAATAATTAATGTATCTCGATATCGAGTCATGTGAACTCTGAACATATCAATCGAATTTAATTTTAGTGAAAAGTTACTAACGGCAAAGACAGATTCAAGTCTTGACTTAGACGATTTTGGAACCTCTTCAAAGGTACAAATAATCTGTACAAATCACACAAACGCGATAATAAACCGTTCTTTCTTTTTTATTAGAAATACACATAAGTTTTGTCAATCTCATATATTTATTCGATTTGTTTGGAACTACAAGAAAATTATCCAACAGAATCAAGGTCAAACAGGATCTCAATCTCTTTTTCATCACCTATACTCACGGAACTAGCTGCCTATTGTTATCATTGTGTGAGTTACGTTTTTATTCTTTTCTTACATTTACGTAAAGGAGGGAGAAAGAGGGGGGGGGGAATAGGAGGGAGGGAGGGAGTGAGACAAGTGGTACTGGTGGAAAAGACATAGAAACCGGTTTCATATAATGAAGACTCTCTGCGTGTGCGTGCGTACGTGCGTGCGTGTGTGTGCATGAAAAAAGTAAAAACTGATGACAAAAACGCCGAATTTTTATCAATCCATTCACATTCTAAAAAAATTAATTTCCTTATATATATTTTTTCTTATCAACTGTCTTTCTAGTCTTTGTCGGCCACTTCACGAGAAATCGGTTTGGTATGATTTCAAAGAAAACTACGACAATATATTCGTGTTTGAACTGCGAAGAAGATAGGAAAAGGAGACGGATTTGAAGAAAATTTTTTCGATAATGTTGTTTTTCAAAAAACTCACATAAATCATGGAATTATGAACTTCATTAGCAGTTTTAAGACAAAATAAATAAGAACTGATATTCTTTTAAAACTTTTCTAATATGCATTAGAAATATCGTAAGCAAGAGTTTAAGTAAATTCTATTCAGGACACTTTGACCTATCAATACTATGTTTAGATTTCTACCTGCCAGGTATTATTCTTGTTATTTACCGAATAAGTTAAAGAATGACATGACATTTGAGGAGCATTTAGGTGGGAATCTGAACACGCCTTAGAAAAAAAGACGCGTGAAAAAATGCAAATCTAAATAAGCGTTTTTTTTTCATTTGTAATATTTATTTACAAATTATAGCTTTTATTTCTAATTAATGTCCTTTGATTAAATTAATATTCTTAATTTCTACAAAAAATGTGAAAAACTTTTAATTTACTTTGCCAAGAAAATTAATACACATTTGTTGCGTTTTTTTCATTATGGAATTATTAAATTATTAATAAAATTTAAAAGAAACAAATAAAAATTATTTTGAAAATTATATATATGATAATTATATATATATATATATCGTGAAAATTATTTTTTTTCTAAATTTCGAAAGATTTACAAGTCAAAGTAACATTTTGATATCGCGTGCGAGAAAGATATATTTCTTTAAACATTATATTTATTTATTTTCCATATCAATCAAATGATCACTAACGTAATATTTTTGCCCCAAGAATCCAAAATTCGACTATGCAATCCTGGATTAGCTAGATATAGTGTTGTGTTTTGATTACGTAGTGCAACTTACATCTTATGAACTACATGAAGTCATTCCACGAACGATATTAATAAAAAAACTTTCTTTCTCGTTCACACATAAGAGCACACATATATTTGACATATGTGATACTTGCAATCACAAAGATAACACCGGCAGTGTCAGAGGATAAATATCAATATGTTGACGATTGGCTAAATTAAATCTCTGACCTTCCATGATGAACTCGTTACTCAATCCGGAGTGCGTCGACCATTTAAAACTTTATCAATCCGATCGGTGAACCTTTCCTGCAGCTTATAAAAATGAATTCTGTATTTCTTATTATCTATTTCTTATTTTCTTTTTTTTCTCATTCTTCAATTATGTATATTACAATAATAACGAATCATTATTAAATTACATTGTTTATTGGATTTGCTTACTGTTGTACATACTTATTATTATGTGTGATTGTGTTTTACAGAATATAATTTGAATGATTAGTGTAATTTGTTTAAAAATTTCTTTTTTCTAATATTTTTCTAATTTCTTTAATATGTATAATACTTTAATTAAAAAAAAAATTTTCTATTTCTATCTATATCTTTCTAAAATTTGATATGTTTCTATTCAAATTTTTTTATTTACAAAAATAAAATTATCTAAAATAAAATAGCAAACACTTAGTTATTTAGTTAGTTTGATCTCATAAGAGATCGCATAATATGTAATTTAAAAATACAATACATATATAATTCAGCCCTTTTAAAAATGGTAGAAAAATCATTTTTGTGAAATATAGAAGTGCCTTTGTTATTTTATTCTTCTGATTTTTTCGTATCTCGCACCTTATAAAATTGCAAAAAGCTCGTGTAACATCATTGTGGGCTACGGGTGAGACAAGTGGGACGAATCAGTGGGTCAACGAAACGACCTTCGTACTCGAGAGCGCCGCGAGTTTGCAAGCTCTGATTCCTGCAACGCGCGCAGGCGAGAAAGTTCTTCCCCTCGAAGAGTCGATAGTTCTTTGACGTATTTAGAGTCGATCTCTCCTTAGCGAAAATCTGATTGGACGGCACTTTTTTAACGTTTTAATTTTTAATAATAATTGTGATTGATATGAATGCCGTAAATTAACTTTTTACGCATGAACGGTTTATATTTATCAAAACTACGTTTTTATTATTCGAAGAAAATACGAACAATTTTTGAATCAGATATTTATGATTTATACGCTGTATTATTTAACGACTGTATGCATAATATATTTCAGGATCAAAATGTCGAGCTCAATTTATGAAATTTATGCTAAGCCATTCTAATTTCAATGTCACGAGTAAGGAAATAAACGAAAAAGTTAACCTCACTTCAGTTTAAACAAGTTCGTTATCTGTACGATAAACAAAATAAAAGAAATTTCCCGAAATTTTCTGAGTGAAATTTACGCTCTCTCGGAGCGATGACATTTTTTTCGCGGTCGGAGGAAACGACGTTTCCTGAATACGAAATCGAATAGCGGTATCGGCGGAAACTCACGAAGGCATGATCGGCTGATAGTCAGCGGCTGTTGCGACTATACCAAAAGCACAAACTCTTGTAAAAATGAGGAAGAAGAAATTGCAAATAATGCAGATATCGTGTGATATGCATGAAAAGAATTACAACTGTTAATGGTTTCCAATAAAATGTTGGTTAGGGTAGGTTTTGTGGGTCAATCTTATTTATAGAAAATGCTCCAAACAGAACCATTTTACAACGGAATTCCGTCTTTTAACGGTGATTATGCACGCGATTACAGTGGTTTCATTTGCGCGAGGCTAGACGTGACATTGTCACGTACGATCGATTGGTCATCGTTATATTGATGCGTATCAGATTTATCTAGTGTGTAAGACAAAATGACAGTATATTCGTGAAAATATTTGTTATATTACATTAGAATATATGCTGATCAAAAATTTAAGACCATTAAAATGTCTATTATGAAATAATAATTGAAAATGTCTATTATATGAAATAAAATTAACTTATGCATTAAATTTTTATATATTTTTATTTTGCTTATTATTATATTTTATAATGAGATGAAAAATAATGTATAAGAAGTTCGAAAGTTCTACAGAAAATATGTTTTTCAAGAACAAAAGCATTAAAAAAATGAATTTTTTTGTCATCTCTTATACACAAAATCATCCTTACATTTAATTAAACTTTATTAATATAAATAACCCAGCTACAATTTTGTTTATTTTTTCTAAGAAAATATTTTTTCATTCATTTATTCCACAGCTCAATTTTGGAAAAAAGTTTTATATAATCACGGTCTATTTTCTTGAAGTTAAACGTTGCTATCAATCATAACAGTGCTGTGCTGAATATAATGATTATTTACTTTCAAATTGAGAAAAACTATTAAGTATGATTCGAATTTTTAAGGGGATCTTAAAGCTGTCTGTATTACCGACTAAATCGTATAATTTTTAGGTAATAATTATTTTTTTCCTCTTTTACAAATTTGAAAATCTTTTTCCAGGATTAAAGTATATACATTAATACGTGTCTGAAAAATGGAATTTATTTATGAAGTTGAGAACAACAAAAAATTTTGAAATTGAGATCTTTTTTATCATTTCTTAGTCCAATATGACGCTCTAGAGCTGTCACATCGTGACAACATTTTCTTCATATAAATGCTATGCAATCTGTATTTACGAAATAATAGTTCACAGACTAGTAGTTTGCACAAAGAAATAAGGAATTCTTAGAGAATTAACTTTACATGTCTAATTAAAACGTTATTATTATACAAAAATTTATGTGTATACATATGTGTGAGATATTGATGTAATCGTATGTAATGATGTATCAGTGATACGTAAATCATTTATGTGTAAATTCTACTTACACTATGACTAATCATCTTTAGCACTTCCTTTAAATATTTTTGAAGATATAATATATAATACATATTTTCAAAATAACGAAAAATTGCGAAAAATTATTTTAGATCGCATTTAAAGTAATACAGAAAATTTAGCGGCGGTTTAGAATCTGGATTAAAAGATATAAAATATTTCAATAAGAAGTAGAAGTGTTTCTATCTGTGCTCTAATGGAAATGTAATTAAGGAGTCTAACTATCTCAAGGGTCTAAAAGAAGCACAAAAATTTCAGATTTTTTAAAAAATTGACTATTACGTATAATAAAACTAATATTTTATGGACACAATACAATAATAAACAATAAAATTTATAAATTATACTTTTGCAAATTTTTAAAAAGATTGCTTAAATAATTTAAGTTGTGGAAAAATTTCCGTAAAGCATCTTCAACGCGGCGAAATCGGATGAATATAACATTTCCGGGTGCTCCGAAATCAAAAAGTAAAATCTTTTCTTGTAAAGGAATGTAATAGCTAATTCTGTAGTGTATTTTTTTGTTGAGAAATGTGAAAAGCATTGATTTGAAAAAAAAAAAGAAATTTTTTTTATCTTAAAATATGAACTTAAAAAATTTATAGTAAATGGATTAAAATATCAAAAAAATTGTATACTAAATGATAGATAATCTTAAAAATATTTCTGCCAAAAATGAAGTCAATCGGACTATTAATTTTGGAGAAAAATATTGTATCCCATTTTGAAAATCTTGATTTTAAGAAAAATGCAAAAAAGATTTGAAATGACTTTTTCAAAATAAAATAATCTTACATCTAATCTGTTATGCCAACATGATGTTCGTAAAAGTTTATCTTAAATACTCAAAGTATTTATACAAAAAAAGTGAGATTTTTGTCATTAGCGTTCAAATTGTGTTATTATAACAATAAAGTAAATAAACTGTAAAAATGTGTCGATAAACAAAAATATAATATATTGTTCAAAATATTAATATAATAATTTATTTAAAGTACAAATAAATAACACATTCGTTAAATATATGTAACATCTTTAAATTTTATATGTGGTCTTAATCTTTTGACCGACATTGTGACTTAAGTAAGAGAATTATTCTTCCCTTGCTATATTCACATTTTGTTGATCTGTAAGAAAAATTGTATATATATATAAGATTACTTTTCATTCAGTAGAGAAATTTTATTGAAATTTTATAAAAGATAAAATAATAATTAGCTAGATTTTACCTGAACATTTTAATAATATGTGAAATTCAAGGAATTATTACTGACGTTTTTTTCAATAAATTCCATCTTTACGTGAAATTAACTTGTCGCTAAATTCTTAATGATAAAACATTTTATGTGTTTGCAAAAGCTATCAGATGAGCCTTGAGAAGTATCTATTAAAAAACATGGGCGGCCAGCGTGATCAGACGTGAGGTGTCGAGTAAATTTATAGGTGAAGAGGAAACTTTTCTAGGCGCGAGCGAGAGGACTGCTTGTTCTCCGACGGTTGTCCTTCTTTCCGGCCTGCTCCTCGTGTTCGCTTGTGGAGTTCTTCTCGAGGCTGGAAGGTAAAGTCAGTAGGCGGGCTCAAGTTCGTTCACCTCGGCCTAGCGGCCGACCAGATAGCGGGACCCTGGCTTTCCAGTAGGCCTCATCGTGCTCCTCGTCATTGTCGTTGTCGCCGTCATCGTCGTTGTCGTCGCTGTCGTCGACGACGCCATCGTTATCGTCGTCATCGCCGTCATCGACGCCGTCGTCGTCGTCGTCTGTCGCTGCCGCGGTCGTCGTTGCTACCATCATTTGTCATCTTCGATCTCGTCTTCGTCGTCCTCGACATCGTTGTCGCAGTTATCGTGATTGTACCGCCCGGTATATACTTGTGTAACACATTTATACAGTTACGTCCACACGCTTATACCAGCCAGTGTCGACTTTTGCGTCTTGACACCTTCGCACCTGCGGAAAACGTTTTGTGCACGATGCTCTCCTCCGCGCGTATATATTGTATTGTTGCATCGATAGCTTTTGCTTTCTCGTCAGCACAAGCCGTTAGTTAATTGGCCGCGTTAACTATACCCGAAGCTCAATGAATTCATCTTTCTTTTGTAGAAACGTCGACCAATCGATTTAGTTTGACAAAATTCGTCGAAAATTTGTCAAAATTTTTTGTTTTTCTTAATAATTAATAATGATTAAAATTATTAATTTATCTGGAGTGAATGACTATAACTATTCTTATTTTTACACATCTAAAAGTAAAATTTTCTCTTTTGAATATAATATTCTCAATTGATAAAGACAAGTTGATAGTATTCATAAAATATTTCTTTATTTAAAGTAGAAAGATATATGTTTTTTAAATAAAATATTTCATTCAGACGATATTTTAAAACCTTTATTCTAATAATGATAATAATAATAATTTTAATAATAATATTATTGTGTAATATTTAAA
>Ga0157364_1007690_pt1 | contig 11163 bp, 6 predicted proteins | sample AttsexASBM2_FD_111476 | JGI IMG/M metagenome (GOLD analysis project Ga0157364, IMG submission 111476) | Fungus gardens microbial communities from leaf cutter ant in Ribeirão Preto, State of São Paulo, Brazil - Atta sexdens ASBM2 | ecosystem: Host-associated > Fungi > Mycelium > Unclassified ...
ATTATGGTCATGCAACCGTCTTGTATGAGAAAGAATAAGAAAAAGAGATATGCTACGTTGTTTTGTTAATGTTATTATTATTGAAAATGTTATTATTATTATTTTTTTTTATTAAATTATCGTCAGGCGCATTAATTCACTTTACGATGTCTTTGCTAGAAAATGAATGATAGCGATGTACGAAACTTAATAATGTGTGTAAATTTGTGTTGCACGATATACCTCCTTGTAGTAGGTATTCCTAAAGTATTCGTTCACATAATACGACAAAATCAATACGTTTTCTTTCTTGACGGCATTAGCAAACAATAATATATGCGCTGATCGAATAAATTATTTTGCAAGAGTAACTTTTTCTTCGTAATAATTTAAAATAATTCGTAATAATTTAAAAAAATATATGGAAACATTTTTTATAATATTTCATTGATGTTGAAATAATTCTAATTAATTTTAAAAGATCATTTCTTTTTTATTACTATCGCTCTTTATAATTATTCAGAAAAACATTTTCTTAGTTTTAGAAATAAAGTTTTCAATTAATTCCGATAATTTGTCATTTTTTGTATTTTCAAAAAAAAAAATCGAGAATAATTGGCGGATCCAGAAATATTTTAAAAGGGTCATTGGCGTGAAATTTTTGTTAAAGTCAAATATAAAAACATAAAATATTTGAATTATTATTGGTATTATATATATTACATTATATATATTACATTAAAAATGTATCATGTAATGTATAATTTATAAAATCTTTTATTTAAAATTATATATTAACACAAAGAAAAAGATAATATTGTATAATAGAACATATATATATATATATATATATGTGTATATATGTGTGTGTGTATGTGTGTGTGTGTGTGTGTGTGTGTGTGTGTGTATATAATATTTTTTATAAATTCCTAAAGGAATTTTTAATTAAAAAAATTTTTTGGAATCAAAATTGTGATTCAGCATTTCAGAAATATTGAAAATATATAGGTATAATAATATTTTGCATAAATATAATTTTTAAAAAAGAGATTCCAAAGAGAGAAAAAGGAAGCCATGGCTCCCATGTCTTTTCTATAGATCCGTCAATGACTAATTTATATAAAATCTTAACATAAGTCTTCTCTTCAACGAAATATTAAAAATTAACAAAGTAAAATTGCTTGAGGCAATGCATACGTATAAATGAGAAGAGCGTCGTAGAAGAACATACACATACACGCTGTCTCGGTTAAGCGTATATAGAAACGCATTCTCGTGCAACTTGGAGAACGGCACCTGAGGGCACAGTTTTTCTTTTACGTTACGTCATGCTAGGGCAATCCGATCGCGCAAAAAGGTTGAACAACAGCTACTGTGACTGCAACACGTCGCAATTGTGCCCTGCTTGATTCGTTTTCGCTTCCTTCCGGTTGAACTCGAAGTCGTTATACGCGTGAATGAACGAAACCGTGTACATATACCTCGGATAAGGTATACGCCTTGCTTTTTAAAAGCGAGACAGATTTTTAATTTCTAATTTTAACGAAGTGAAAAGTGTTTCCTTTTTCTTGAATAGAAATATAATGTCGATGTTTATTCGATATTAGATGAGGATCTGTATTATTGCTGTTGATCTGTTTTAAAAGTATCGGATATTCGAGTAAGATTTTGCACAGAGGATATTTAAACGTAATCCTGCGAAATACTTCGAAGCTCGATCAAATGGTCGAAATGTTTCGTGTAATTTTTCAATGATAAGTGGCATAACGCGATGCCATGAGAAATCCGCGATATAAAAACGGATTTCTCTTGAATGCACGAGAGAGCGAAACATTCGCCTTATGATTGGATCGTTACATGATTCGATAACACTTTGCTATCGTTTTTAGCAGATTACCATGAGTGCGTTCACAAATCGGAAATCAAATCGAAAAAATATTCGTTGTCGAAAAATCCGAAACATAATGGTGGCACATGATTCGGGGCCCAATGCACGGGCGATTTGGGCTGTTAAAAGTTTCGAATATAAGGTAGCTTATTCAGCTTATTATTAGAATTTACATTTATTTGCAGATTGATCGCAAAATTGATCATATTTAATCATTGATGAAAGATAATCTATATATCTATAGATTCTAAAGATATCTAAAGATTATCTATATATTTGTTATGCATTGTCCTGCAGGGTTAATCCCTTAAATTATCGTTATTCATTATTATAATTTTAAAAAGTAACACGTTATTGTTATTGTTGCTTAGAAAATAACGATTGATTATTTTTTCCGTTACTTTTTGTAATATTGCAGCAAGATATTAGATTTAAAAATTACATTATTTAATAATCAATATTAATTTTAAAAATTAATAATGTTGGAACTTAAACTCATAATATCAATATACAATTTCTATTAATAGTAGATAGAGTTCGGTTGAAAGGTTTTAGTTCAATTCATTTGCGTAACTTAATTGCTTTTACACTATTTTTACGCTATTTTGAAATTAATATCGACTAGCTGCACCTTACCATGATATGTCTTTATGTATAGCATTTGATATAACATTGAAGAGTCTATTAATTTCTAGCTAATATTAGGAGCAATCTATTTCAAATTAAATTCACGTCGACCAAATACTCGGGAGAGTTTCGATTAGATCGATGAGTGTAATAAAGTTATGTTTTCAACAGTCACTTGCGACTCATTGAATTATGCACAAGATGAGAGTGTAGAAATGTGTAGAAATCAGTGATTTCGATATATTTTTAGTAGTGGCAAGAGTGCTTTGTACATGGTTGCAGGAATTATTTGATAATGAAATCGCGCCTGAGAGCTGCTCTCGAAATATCCTAAATCGAAGTGTCCTAAAATCTGCGTACAGATGCGTCCTAAACATGCATACATCACATATACTTATGAATTCCGATATGGACAACTTGCTGTTATTATCTATCAGAGTATGTCGGCTTGTTCGTGTGCTGTTCGTTTAACTCCCATGGACATTTCTCAGTCCTTTGTTCCGCGGGCGTATATTATAAATGATAAAGGACTTAACTCGGTACTCATTACGGGCCCGCTGAAATAATCCCGACCACGTCGTTTTTATCCGCTCTCTCTTTCTCCCTTTCTCTTTCTCTCTTCTCCCTCTTGTCGGAAGCCACCGGCGACATTTTCGCGTCGGGTATCGCTGCTGGTCGTTATTCACCGGCGTTAAACAGCGAAAATTTCAACAAAGCTCCGCCTGCACCGTTATTTCTCCTCTCTCCCACCTCTACGTGAAATACAATGAATAACCGAGCGCATTCGTCCGGACTCGCAGCGATCAGAGACCCACATGGAAGTTCCGCGGAACTTTTAATCCATCCCATTCTCGACCAAGGGAGATAGGTCGTGTCGCGAATCCACGATACTGCACAGAAGTATCTCCCTTCCCTTCACGGGAGGATATTTCGTGTATAAATCGCTTAATCTCTTAAAAATACGATCCGACTTGCGCGTGGCGTACTCCACAGTACATTGCGCACGACGTGACCACTCGATAGTGTGCATTGTGAAAATCCATGGCTGTATGCCATATTGATAAAAATGTCAGTGACAAAAAATTCAGCCACCATGTCTTTTTTTTCGGACGGTTATCAAACGCCGTTGGAATAAACGATGATAATGAAAATTATGAATAAATAGAAACAAATATTTTATGAAATGTTAAAACAGGGATATTTGCGAAGAGAATATAAACCGCGAAAATAATTGTGGTAGTGTGTGAAAAAAATTCGCGGAAGCGTTTATGTGTATTTATACACGTAATTGTTGTACAATTTTTGTGATAACTCACTAGCTCCGCAGTATCTTGTCTAAACCTGCAGCGGTTAACCAACTAACGAGCGGTCGAGTAATGTCAAAACATTAATCGTGCCTAGCGGTTTACCGAAACCGAAACGTCGATTTGCGGCGCGAATCACCGGTTAAACACCGTGAAACTCCAAGACATAGTGCGATGTATTCACCAATGAATATACTCGTTTTCACTCGTTTATTTCAATGATCGATATCGCGTTTAACTCTTAAATATAATTCGTTGCGCACCATTTCCGATTTAACAGTTTAAACCGTTTTAGCTCGTTGATGCGTTTTATTCAATTTTTTTACTATATCTAACAATGCCAAACAATTCAACTTCCATTTTAGACTAAATCAGTATACGCGTATAGTCATTTTATTTAAGTAAAACTATTTTCCTCTGTTTCTCTTTTTTAAATATCTATATATATTTATGTAACACTGTTTCATTCCATTTCGTTTTTGATAAAACAGTAAATACAAATTGATTAAAGAACTCATCTAAATAAAAAAATTTAACATCTCTGAGATATAATTTACATCATTTTTTATAAAGCAACTTCTTTTTTACAAGCAATTTCTTTTAAAAGATAAATAAAAAATATAATTATTTTCAATATATTGCTTTAATAATAGATATAGAAATAGATATAGAAATCAAATTTACAGCTACTTTATTGAACAATAATTAAAATCAAATAGAGCTTAAAATTAAGCAATTCATCGTTATTTCTCTAACAACTAAATGCAACGAATGCATCTCATGCATGCTTTTAGAGAATGAGTGTTTTAGAAAACGAGACTGTTAAGTAGGACAGAATGCACATTCGGAAATTAATTGCGTCCGTAACTTGTCCATCGAATTATATCGCGGCAGTTACGCGTGTCAATGTCGCGCGCACTCACACAATAGACACGGTGGATTCGATTTCGCGTATTGTTACGTCGAGTTGTCCCATTTGCGTTCAGCGAAATATCGAATTTCGATCGCGCGTATCTTCCTTTATTGGCCATCACCGGTTCGCGAGTGACGTTCGTCTCTCTTCGCTATGAGTAATCGAGCGTAATTTTGCCCAAAAGGGGAAAATATTTGACATAAGAGATGATGGCTCGACACGCGCGCATACAGCGCGTTCTGTAACGAGATATTCGGATATTTGAGAAATTTACAGTTAACTTTCATTTAACGATATAAAAATATCGACAAAATCCTTTTTTTTTACACGCGGTTAATTTAAATTTCCGATGTTTTTGCGAAAGAAAAATGGAATCCATATTTTTCGCGGCACCTCTTTCTAAAATATTATCTATGTGTATATCAGAATGCATCTCTATATATGCGAGAAAGGTCGCAGCTTAATACCGCGAGTGTGTCGGTCTGTGCTTTAATTCGTTTAATGGACACGTCCTTGCACGCACGGCTACTCCAGCCGTTCGAACGGATATGCAAGAAGTTGGCGAGTGCGCGGGCGATGCGGTGTAAAAAATAGTGGAAAATGAATTTTTGTCAAATAAACGTGTCGGAATATTTTGTTATCACGGATGACGCAGAGCACGATAAAAACAAAAAAAAAAGGAAGAAAAAAAGGAAAAAACAAAACCTGATCCCGGGGGCGCGCGCCATGGAACGCGAGCGACTCTATAAAATATTCGTTCGGGAGCGAATTTTATTTGGAGATTTCTGCGCGATGCATTTGTGTATGGACGCACACGCACCTTCCAGGTACGCGGATACACGCCTTCAACAATTTTTTTCCCGGTTATATATTTTTCCCGTGGCACTTGTACAATAATCCTGCAATGTTTAGCATAATAGTCGAGCAAGGTTGGTCGACGTATCGGCCGTCGCCTTAAAGCGTTGAATCGCAGCGCGAATTGTTTAAGTACAGTTGAAACAGCGTTCCACCTCTCCGCTGGCTCTGAGATGTGAATGAATTAACGCCAGTCCTTTTATAAAAGTCGGAAAGGTAAAGCAAGAGTGAAATAATTCGTGACTGTGCTCGGATTCGCGGCGGCAAGCAAAAGTCACTACTAACTCTCGGGTCGAAAGAGAGCCGCGAGATAAAAATCCAGGATTGTCGAGACTGAGGAGAGAGAGGGGACGGAATCGCGCGGAATCTTCTGGTACCGGTCCAGGTCTGGAGGAATGAAATTGTGAAGTTTCAAAGCACCCTCGAAGCTTTAAGCATCCGGCGAGGTTCTCCTGAGCTTTACTGAGCGGAATTCTCCACCCCTTTTTGTCTCTCTTCCTCCTTCTCTCCTCTTGTCCTTCTAGAGGCTGTAGTTCTTTCCTCCGGAAGAGGACGTACGTTTCTTTCCTTTGTTCAGTGCGGATTCCACCTCGGCGAGTGAAAAAAAGAAAGAAGGTAAATTGAATAGATCTCGCGAGTCGTACAAAGAAGTGCAGACCGTGCAGACGGAGTAAAGCTTGGACATACGTTAAAGATAAGCGAAAGTTGAGAGAGAGAGAGAGAGAGAGAGAGAAGGACGGGTTGCATTTCTCAGCACTAGTTACACTTTTAAAAAAACCTTCGTTAAGAGAACCGTCATGGTTGTTTAGGTTGTTTCTTCGTTTTCTTGCGTGACGAAGGACTTCGTAATGACGCGACCGCATTATTTCTCGCAAGTTTCTCGAGAGATCTAGGATATGCTACCTTGCATATGCGCAAACATGACGTTTCACATTTCCTTTGCTCCTTATTTATGTGTCAACAATACAACGTAAAGCTTCCGACGTTTTGCGGTGTAAATGCATGCCTTGTCACAAAGAATGGCTCTCTACGACGTCGGAAGTAACGTGAACGGTGCATTTCCTCAGTTTTATCATCGCGTGCGAATTGGTCGAGGTTAAGGCAGGAACGAATCGAGATGGACAAGCGGTTTGTAATGTAATAGTTACGTGCCACACCTAGCTCGTATCATATATCCTAAGATAAAAGAAATAATAAGCTTGCGAATCGTTAGAACGATCCTTGTTTCATATATGTTTCTTTTTGAATGAGAACCACTACAGTACTGCGCATGAAATTTTACTACATTGCCTAGAAGAAGTGGTTGGCGAACTGTTGTCGTGCAGTCGGAATTTCTTCGCGTCTGTAAGACGTGAAGTTTATATCGCAACGTTTCTGCGTTTCTTTTCGATGCACGAGGCGCAGGGGAAAAAAGAAGCAAGGCGGTCATTAAATCTTTATAGAGAAACATATATCGCGTGCTCTCGTTTGACGGAGTTGCAGATAAGATCGATGTTCAGCTTGAACGTTACTTCTTCTTCTTCTTAACTCTGCCCGCTAGAAACGCGGGCAACGAGTAAGGTATTCTTACAAAGAGGATTTTCGCTGGAAGAGTAACGACAAAGAGTTTCAAAGGAAAAAGTTTTCACTCCTCGGAAAAGGCCCAGTCTTCTGTGTGCAGTTGCAAGTGTATTTCTCTCTCTCTCTCTCTCTCTCTCTCTCTCTCTCTCTCTCTCGATACATGTAAAAGCGTAACGATTCATCATCTCATATTAAAGAAAATTATTTTCTGACATCTGCAATTTCGCGTTTTATTGTTTATCTCATTGTTAGCGAGTTTCCATTTAATAGATCCTGTCGGAGCCTGGTCTTCACATACTGCAAGATTTTTCCGAGAATATATTTCGCAAAAGTAATCTTTGTAAATTAAAGAATTTTCAAATCGCTTTGCGTACAATAAAAAAAAAATATATATTCTATTGTTACTTTTATTTTAGAGTGAAAATATTCGTCAGTATATGCGTTAGCACGAATGACGTAGCACGCGTCAGATCGCTCGCATAAATATGTATTCACTTTAGTTTAATCTCGAAAAAATATTCTATGTAACAACGTTTACGCGCCCAGTAAAATGGAGACTGCATCGACAGTATTTTTCCGAACAATTTTTAAACACAATACGTTATATTATTTTGTGCAGAAAAGATATTTTATCGTCGGGAATTAAAGAAAAACTGATGTTGATTTGAAAACAAATGGTATCTATCTGCTTGCGGTAGAATTAATAGCAGAGTCGATAGGGAAAATCTACAAGTTATGTTATTAATGTACATTTATAATAATTTCCAAACTAAAAATGTAACAAATATTATTTCTATAATACTTTTTCAAATAAATAAGCAACATTAAAAGGTAAAAATATTTTCTTAATTTTTTTTTGATAATTTTATTATTACTATGTACATGTAGCATTTTTAATTTTTACACGAGAAATAAAAATATTTTTAATGTTTTAACATCGAAGAGAACGATGAAATAATGTATTGATAAAATATTTAAAATAATGTTCCCTATTTTAAAATATAGATAATTTAAAAGAGATCAATTGAAAGTAGGTACTATTTATTTAGCTGCTTAGCTGGGAAGCAGAATGATTCGTGAAATACTATTAAAATATTATATGCCAGTTATGTAATATTCTGTAATATTACATACGTGATGAAAAATCTAAACAAACATCAAAACCATACATTAATTAATCTTCCTCAAAATATTTAATTACATTATTTCTATGAAATAATTATATGTTTACATATTCTGTTATTTGGGCGAAAGATAATTTCGATAAGCATGCTGTTGTATAATTTGTATTAATTTTGAAATGTATCTGTCAAATTGTCTACTTGCGATTCATTTTTTAAACAACGATAACAGTCTGCTTGTTTCTTCCTCATTAAATAACTGTGAGTCAATTGAGGAGAGAATATAGAATACATAGCGCGTTCATATGCACTTCGAAAATCTGAAATTTATCATGAATTGATCAACAAGAAGTATGTACACTGAAGATGTAAATCGAAACATTTCTAATTTTTTTTATAAATAAAGAATATATTGTAATGTTAAATTTATAGCACGAGAATCCTTGGCTGATAATCCTTTTTTAATTATTTCGTATAGTTTATGTTGTTTTGTTCTGTGTACTTATTAATGTTACTTAAGATAATAATTAATTTGATTAAAAAACGTACAAATAATAATAAAGTAATTTCTAAATGTTTTTCCAATCGAAACAAAGATAAATTTATTTATTCAATCAACTTTAAATGTAGTATTATTAATGTGAGACTCAATCAAGTTTGAAAATAATTAATTTCAAAAAAGTCTTTTATGAAATTAATGCAAGAAAATTATCATTCAGGGTGTACAAAATTAAGTAAGGATAATATTATATAATTCTTAATTTTAGTACTTTGAAATCTATTATTATTCAACACACATAAATTAGATTTTTTTTTTCCAATTTAGGTTCTTTAAATAATCATTCTTTTTTTAATCGTTTCCGAAAAAATTTTAGAATTTTAGAAAAAAAATGTTAACATAGATACAGATGAGTCCTTTTTAAAGAATCGATTATTGAAAAAAACTAAAATTCTGTCTTTAGACTTTATCTTAATTCCTTAATTGAATCACAGTTATTAATATGACGTAACAAATTGATTTTTTCAAGATATATTTATTAATAAACTCTATCATGTTTCAGACTGATTTTACTTGAGTTATTCTTCAGCGAAAATGATTTTAAATACAGTCCAAAGATACAATGTTTTAAAATCCACGTTTTCTGTTCTTTTCGAAATTGTTAAAAAAAGTTTTAACGAGGTTAAACACGATATGAGATTTGTGAGTATAAAAGCTACCGTCTGCCTGTTTGGGATGCTAAAGGGAGTCAATTCGCTTTGGATTATTTTTCGGATGCGGATGCCTCGTGCCTGCGTGCGCGACCAACCAACCGACCGTATCGCACAAGTGGGCAAGATTCAATAAGACCAGGTGGATATTGCTGACCCGAACTTACGTTGTCGAGCGTTTCTGATCGGAATTCGAAATTTGCCCTCATGGGGCGATACGAACCCTCCGGCTTCTCCTGCTACTTTTTTTTCCACTATCGCTGCTATTTCTCACGAAATGTGCTTCGTTTTTTTTCTTGGCCTCGCGCGCTGTCCGTGAAAAGTGAGAGACAGCTTCGACAGTTGAAGAAATGGCGTGATAATGCACGACGCTTTATTCGCCGCGAATAGAAAAATCCAGATATTAGTGGCATTATATTGTAAAACGCAAAATGAATCACATTGCTGCGCTGAAATAATTTGTAGTTGAATCAGATATCATTGAATCATACTGATTTTCTGCTTGCCTCTTCTTAATATTCATACATGAATGACTTTGCCAAAGTATCTAAAAATTTAGTTACAGATGAAAATAATTTTGTACATTGAAATAATTTCATAGGAATTTTATAGAAATTTTGAGCATAATGAGCATAATGAGTATAAATATTACATAAATACTGCAAAATTTTGACATTTTTAACAACCAGTTTGAATGTTTTACATAATTATTTTGAAGTCTAACAAAATTATTTTCAGATTTGTATCTATAGCTAAATTTTTAAGTTTAGTAGATTATCCTTACCATGCAATCATTAATTACACTGATATATATTATATTTAAAAAGTAATTAAAAACTAATGAAAACATTCGGGCATATGTTATTTTATCTATTTTTTTTCTTCGCTTATTTTCTATTCGTTCCATCCTATAATCACACATGGGATTTTAGTTTGCAAAAGATATGGTAAAGGGAAGTTCATTACTTTCCACAAAAAGCAAGTAAATTTTCGAATCGTATTCGTACAGTAATTCTGTATTTCACTGTACAAGAGCATTCTATGTCGAGTCGACTGCTATATTCTAGCGTGAAATCACGGATATGCGTAAAAGGCCAGCGGCTTGTCCAGCGTATCGCTGATTTTACTGCTGCTTTTTGTTGCCGATTACATCGAATCCTACGGCATGCGAAATTCTCCGCGAACGCATTCTGTGAAAAAGCTCCGGTACTTTACTGCCGCAATTTCGAGAGAAAACCTAGGAAGTAAAGAAAGAGAGAGGCGAGGATGTAATAAACACAATTCAACAACAAAATCACCGACGTTCGCCAACGCAATGACCTTTAACACCAGAATTTGCTCGTGGCCGCGTTGTTGAAATCTGTGCGGCGCGCAAACGGAATGATGAATCGGAAAATGAAGTTAGGTACCGACGAGAGGAATTTAAATAAATCAAAAAGTTTGCACGCCGCTCTTTCTCGTGAATCCGCTATTCTCCAATCGCTCGCCGTCTGCCGCGAAGTTTTGTTAATAAGCAACGATTGATCCCTTCCACCCTTACTTTCCGTTTTCGTGGCTAATTCAGTCAGACTCGACCACGCGATCTCGTCGGAGAATCTCAATGATGAAATTTTCGTGGCTGTGTGTGTGTGTGTGTGTGTGTGTGTGTGTGTGTGTGTGTGTGTGTGTGTGTGTGTGTGTGTGTGTGTGTGTGTGTGTGAGAGAGAG
>Ga0157364_1007691_pt1 | contig 11162 bp, 8 predicted proteins | sample AttsexASBM2_FD_111476 | JGI IMG/M metagenome (GOLD analysis project Ga0157364, IMG submission 111476) | Fungus gardens microbial communities from leaf cutter ant in Ribeirão Preto, State of São Paulo, Brazil - Atta sexdens ASBM2 | ecosystem: Host-associated > Fungi > Mycelium > Unclassified ...
ATACATATTTTTATATAGATATTATAATATAGTGCACTAGTTTAACATTCACGTATGTATAAGTTTTTATTGTTTATTTAGAAATTTATTATAGTGCTCGATACGCGAATAATTCGGCACATGCACAGTTCTTCATCTATGCTCAACAATCTTTCATCATGGATTTGTTGATTTTATAAAAGATTTATATTATTGATAAACGTAATTTATCACTTTTATTTATGAATATTACAATGGAAAAAAGCTTGTATGCGTTCCTTAAAATGTTTTATTAGCAAATATTATACTTGTATTCCTGAAGTTATGGAATAGTATATTCTACATTGAATGTACGATAATATCTTCTAGTCAAAGTGACTATGATAAAAGCATACTGTTTATGTACTCGCTTGACATTGTTTCATTTTATTATTATTAACACTTCCGAAAAAAATAACCGAAATATTATAATATTTCGAAAAAAGTACAGTTCTGCAGGCTATGCAATCTAGATATGGTACATACAATATCTGTTAGCCATAGGTTGTGCCACCAATTGGAGCAACACACTGTGCTAGAAAGTTGTATTTATAAATAATGATGGAAAGGTTAATTGTATCAAAAAGTTGATCATAGTTACGCAGGATACTTTTGGGAATTATTTTGATAGCAGATATTCTTAAATAAATATTGCGTTCTCATGAAGTAATGAGTAATAAATATTGCGTTCTCATGAAGTTTTCATTGAGAATGAATCAATTCTAAAACTTAAAATGTCAGCTATTGAAACTGGCTAAAATAGTTACACATTTTATATATGTCGGAATTACACAAATTGTCACATACATTATATATACATTATATAACACATGCTATTTAAAAAGGAAAAATAGACTTGTACTAATAATTATGTTTTATTATATTTTTGCAATATAATTTTAGATTATAACGCGTAATATATTTTATCATTCGATTTTTTAATTTACTACGTGCATTTGACATTTCCATCATCATCATTCTCATTATCATCATCGTCATCATTGTAGTCACAAGTTGCGTAAGTTCTCCATAATCTTCCTAAAATTGTGCGCAGTATTAAGATAAACAAAATGGAAGTATTTCATATCAATAAATATGTTTAGGCAAGATTCTCTTCCGTTTAATGTTAATCTCGTTTAAACATACGAGAGAGATAAAATATGAAATTATTCAATTTATATATATTTTTTGTCAGTTTTGTATATGTAATAAGGCAAGCTGAGTAACAGGCAGTTTTTTTGGCAGCATTATGAAGATCGAACCGTATATTCATATAAGATATCAGACAAGGTCCGGTATGTGCCATCATGTATATTTTATCTTTAATTACCAATATTCCAATGACAGATGGTGCTTAAATGGGTTTCAGCTTAAGATATTATATAGTGATATCAACATACAAATATTTAAATATTAAATAATTTACGCATATATATTTTCACATGATAGTTGATTGTTATGTGTATTAATTTGAAGAATTTCTGTTATAAATTTCATCGATCGTAACGAAAGAAAATTACAGTTAGAACATAAATTACTTGATCATTATTATACTTGATACTTTTCACATGCATAACCCAAAACAAATTCATTTGTACAAGCTATACATGAGATAAATTTAAATACGACAAGGATAATGTATATTTTTCTAAGCGTATGCATATTTTTTTGGTTTTTCTGATAGTGAACCGATTCCATAAATAAAATATGATAATAAATGATAAGATCAATAATCATTTAGATAAATATATATTTGTGTTGTAATTTATATTAGATTGTAATAATGTAACGTTCCATTATAGCACTTGATAATAAATGATTACGTATGTAGATATCGTTGTTTATTAATTTCTATATCTACTTATAACTTCATCACATTTTCAGAATTCAATTGAAAACTAAATCGAGCTCGAAAAATATAGTCTTTATTGAAATTATTTTGTAAAAGGCAAAACTTATAATATGTTTTATAATATCTGCATTTATTTCAAACTATACATATGTTAAAAGCACAGTATATAACCTGATTTAAAAAAAGAAGCAGGCACGCGCGCGCTATCGTGCCAATTGCGTAATTAATGCTGCACACATTTCGAAAAATTCCATTGTGTGATGGCCTGTTGCTTGCGGAGGCGGCAATGTTGGATCTATAAAAGGATATATATATTTTTATACGCAAGTTATGTTTATGTATAACCAGCAAGTCAAATATATTTTTTAATTTACCTCGTCCAATGTCCTCTTCTTCACTGGACAAAGATTTAAAGTCTAACAAGTAACTCTTATGATCTACTTGATATAATTGTAATGACATTTTGCTATATCTGTCAGTCAGTTTATTTTTATGTCTTACTCTAACACTGTATGTATTTACAATCTTCCATTCCTGAAAAGGATAATTTACGTGACATCATGTTTAAGCAATCATTATATAACTCCACAATTACAAGTAATTAATCTTACAAAATTAAGCGCTTTCATAGCACGATAAACTTCATTCATAATGTCGTTGGGTTTGGATTGTGATCTAATTCCTAAATGCCATTTTGCCCTTTTCACAGGCGTACCACGATTTCCTTGTATCTGTGCAGGTGCGCTGCCTTGCGAACCTTGACGTTCGCGATATGCTGTAACATTGTCATTACATGTATAAAGGATAGCTAAGATATTTTTTTTTTAGTAGCTCTTATAGATTTGTTCTTATATAAAAAAGAGAGAGAACAGAGACAATTTTTAATAAGAAATTTCATTAATTGATGAATCGCACTAATTCATTTATATTTTTTACATACGTGCAATTCTTTCTGGATGAGGTCTCAGTGGACTGCTGTTTGCCTCGTTTGGACTAAACGCTACAGGTGGAGGACTAGATGCCACATAAAAATCTTTCAATTCAGCCTTAGCAGCTTCATCCGCAATTCTCTTATTGTCTATGATTAAGTGATAAGCGATTGCCAATTGATCATGTGGATCACCGCCCAACAACGCGGAATGCACTTCTGGTTCTTTCACATTAAATTTTTCACATACTTCATTCACAGCATCTATATCGATAACTGAAGAATCTTGTTCGACAGGTGATGGAAATAAGTACGACGGTAAATCTTTTTGGAACCATTCATGTTTTCTGAAATAGAAAAGTATGTATGAAACATAGTGATAGCAGTGTCAATTCAATATTTTGAAAAAAAAATACATCATCAATATACTTAATATCTTCGATAGTCGCTCTCTTCATTGGATCCACTTGCAACATGTGACATAAGAGGCTAACAACACTTTTGTTCAAATATTCCGGAATAGGAAAAACACCAGCTAAAATTAAAGATTCCAATTAATCTTACCATTTAAAGTGCCTTTGAAAAAATTTCCAGTGTGTCGGCTGACATTTCTTTTGAGAAGAATAACTTACATTTAATTTTGCGAAAGAGAGTAGGAACATGCTCGTCGTCGAATGGCAAGGTACCACAGAGTAGCGCGTACAATATAACACCACATGACCAAATATCGACTTCGGGACCGGCGTATAATTTACCAGATATCACTTCTGGTGCAGCATAATTCGGAGAGCCGCATGAAGTACGCAAAAACTCTCCGTCCATCATCATGTTTGACAGACCTACATTTTCGTAGAAGAACATTTTATCACCTATACATAATGGGAGTGTCGATATGCCAATTATATCCAAGTACCGAAGTCTGCAATTTTCACATGGAGATTGTGATCTAACAAAAGATTTTCTGGCTTTAAATCACGATGTACTATCATATGTCGATGACAATAATCGACGCCTGATATGATCTGTTGGAAAAATCGTCGCGCTTCGTATTCCTTAAGCTTGCCATGTTTAACGATATAATCGAATAACTCTCCTCCTGAGACGTATTCCATTATCATGAATATATCTGTAGGAGTACTTATGACCTGATATCTATGTGAAACATACATTAAAATTTGAATTATACGAGCTATTTATTTAAAAGAAGACATGGGAAAATAAACATGTATACTACTGTTGTGTATATGACCGATTTACTTCTCCCTCTCACTTCAAAATTAAAAATTCTCCAAAATTTATTTTTTAATTTATTATTTCTAAAATAATTGATATGTAACTACGATATACGAAACAAAATTATATAATTAATACTTACAGCTTAATGATATGAGGATGTCTGAAGAGTTTGAGATTTTGTATTTCTCTACGAATTTTGCCTACGACATCTAAGCTCTTGATTTTTTGGCGATTCAGAATCTTCACAGCAACTTTGTGTTTCGTTAAAACGTGTTCCCCAACTGTGAATGGTATTACATGAAAAAGCTTATAATTTCAGGTAAGATAATAAAAAGAGAATTTCAATTATATTGTATACACACGTACTTTTTACTTTACCAAATGTACCCACACCTAAAGTTTGACCTAACGTATAATGGCCTATTTTAACAATAGGTTGCGGTTGATTACTCGGGAGTTTTTCAGACATCTTGAATCTTCTGCTATATTATTGAATAATAAAATTTATTATCTTAAAGTTATATTCTTAAAATAATATTGTGTCGACAACTATATCATAATTTAAAAGAAATCTACGAAATTCATCAAACACTGAGTAATCCATCAAGTATTCTAAAAGTATTCTAAAATTTGAAAATTTCAGGATTTTGGAAAAACTGCTCTATGTCCTTTTGCTTTATGTAGGTTTAGTTTTTGTAGCTAAATTAACGTATACTTTTTTGTTTTTAAAATGAAATAGATATATATTTAAAATTTGATGAAAACGAGAAGGAAAGTTTTAGTACAATAAAAAATGTATATGTCATGACAACATTATTGTAGCGCACTAATAAGAATATTAAACACAAATAAATTTTAAATAGTTGTGATTTTATTATTTCGAATTACAGAGACTTCTGTTTTTCAAGTAGATATACAATTTCAGATAGATAAATTTGTTTGAAAACAGATTTTGCAAAGTGTTTGCGATAAATTTTATTAATAATAAAATTTACTAATAACATCTACTATAGAAACTGAGCAAAATTTTTATGTGATTTCATGTGATCATTTACGTGATATATTCCATTTAAATAATCACGAAACAAAAATAGCTATTCAATAAGAATCTTATTTAACTATAAATTCTATTCAATTTTTATCTAGCTATCAGATTATACGACGGATTCTATTAATAAAACATGAGCTTAATGTAACTAATATTGATACCAAATAAATGTTGAGATATTCTACTCAAATCTATTGATATTTTGCGTATTAAAATTATTATTATTGCAAATTCTCAGAAATATAGTTGCGACATGCACCTATATAAAATATGTTTATAACATAAGGACTATGCCAAGTTTGGACCCCGGCTAGCATTGAGACCTAGCTAAGATTGTAGAGTATAAAAAAAGGATTAAAAAGTTTCATATGCACAACTTTGTAAAATAAGTCCCTTGAGTGCTATTCAAGCTGTTCAAAGTTCGCTATTATGATCATGTATTATATATCATGTAGGACTGGTTTTATTTGATTTCTTGAATCATCTAGGCTACGTTCCGTTTCATGATGCATTCGAATATTAAACAAGGATAAATGATGCAGCATGTGCATCATGTGTAAAACGGAATGCAGCTCTAGCATCTGGCATATGTCCAATCTTGACGAAGATAATTAAAACCTTTTTTGAATCCCCTTTTTTGAATGAATAGTTAGTAAGTGATATATATTAATGACGAAAAGGGGAGAGAGATACGCAAAATATGAAACAAAAGGTTTTAATTAACTAATTGAAATGTGGCCAATATATATGGACCTTTATATATATGGACCTTATCTCTCTTCAGCTTCCTCATCGGAACTCTCTAAAAGTAAAAAACATTATTAACTATTCTTGTTGGTAAGTGAATGTCAAAGTGTTGAGTATATCCCAGATACTATTAGGTGTGGGAAAAAATTCGTGACGTTTTTCCCGTTGATGGCATTAAAAAAACGCCACGAACTTTTTCCCACACCTAATATATAACTGTCAACTGGATTAATAAACTGTACCAAATATATATTTTTTTTAAATATTACTTCAATGTCTTTGGTACAATCCATTTTACTGTCACGAGGTGCCCTGGACACAGAAAAATTGGATAAGACTAAGTGATACATGGTCATAATAGAACTTTGAATAGTTCTAACATTCACAACCTATAAAGTTGGGTTTATGAATTTTTAATTCTCTTTTAATACCTTAAAATTTTAGGCATGTTGCAATTTGTCAAAGTTGTTCATCCGGGGCTCAAATTTCCCTATAAAATATAGGTATAGTTCTTTCCTGCCTAATTAAAAATTATATTTCAGATAAAATATAATTCAATACTGCTTTTTCTATTGTCATGACAGGTTGAAGAATTGAAAAAGAAAAACAGAAACTGTTAATTGTCATGATCTTCATTATAGCCAGTTATTATTTGCAATGATTTTAAAGAAATAAATGTGTATCAGTCAAGAAAACCGCTTATTATATGCAACAATGTAGACCTTATATATAAGCGTTTACATAACAAAATAATTTTTTTACATGCGATATTGCAACAAAATAATAACGAAGAACTGAGATCTTACAGAAATGCGCAATAAAAATGGCACGGAACAGTTCCAATCACCTGACACTATTTACATGCCTCTAGACTTCTTATCATACGAGGTGTACCTGTCGATTTTATCGAATCAATCTGTATCGCACTGCTCGAGTGGATGGCGATAGAATGAGGACTTGTTTTATATCGTATACATAAAAATCGCTATATAAAAATAATTGCAGACGTGTCTGGATCATCCATTAGAAAATTTGTAGATATGTGTCTCACGATCACTCACACTCAAAAGACGTCGGAGACAAATAAGGAGTTAACGGACCCGAATGGGACCAACTCCGAAACTCTAAACTGATTTAGGGACTCTTGATGCGAAGTTCCGACTCTTCCAGAGTTTCCAATGTCGGAAAATGAATTCTCCGCTTTAACGCGTAAGCTGAGCGAACGCTCTCCGTTTTCTCGATGACTTTTAACCTCTTCGTAGTTGTTAATATATATGCTGCCTTTAATATATCCTTTAATGTAAATGCCAATATATGCCTGCGCTGCTCCACCCCACTCTACTTTGCATTAAATGACCACGTGATTACTAACTGTCATTGTGGACATATGATTTCAATTGCTCCAATTAAAGGGCTGCGCATAATGGAAAAAATATTAGAAACAAACAGGAGTAAGCATTAGTGCTCATATATTTATAATCAGGCCTTATATTTAAAGCTTCCTTAAATTTATCTTCAGATACTCTACGAATTATTTTATTGACACCTAAAGACAGAGCATCTAAAGATAAACTTCTTAATGGCTCTTGCCTTCATTAAAGATAAACTTAAGGAAGCTTTAAATAAGCCTGACAATGAATATAGACATATGATTTCAATTTATCAGAAATCAATTACATCAGAATACACGATTTCTAATAGGTTGAAATCTTAATATTTATTTCCATTCCTAATATTTCCTCCATTGGCAAGGTCTAACTTTGAGCCGATAAGAAATTAATAAATTAGTCGAATATGAAAAAAATAATCAAGTATAAAGTTAGAAACGCATAGAAAAATTAAATTTATATTAATCTTAAGCTGTTAACTTATATACCGTAATAATCCGTAAGAATTAATCAATCATAGTTGACTATTCCGCTTTCATTCGACTTTGATTGGTCAATTCTTTGATTACGACATAATTTAACAAATAATGATCAGTATAAATCCTTTAAACAGTAAGTGAATCAACCTATCACAATAGAAAACACAGTAAAGTGGTTATTTGCTTTGGGTGCATTCATATTTCGTATGGATAGATTCATTCGATACCGTTCTTTGGTTTATATTTTTAGATTTAACGGAATATACCAATCAGATGTAAGAGTTTCATTGGAGCATATAGTAAGTTGTTGGAGCAGAGAAAAGTTTGAGAGCAATCATGATCACGATTTAGCTGTTATTAAATTCCATAATGTAGATACATCCATGATTTTGTGATTTTCTTTCGTGTAAATCTGTAATAAATTTATAAAATGGTTTTGATTAGCGTAACCCAATTTACTCAATACATTCATGACTATACACAGTGACACAAAAGTAACCTACACAATTGCATTTTACAATCGAATTCGCCATTGCTCATCATGAGCTCAGTGTGGGTTGTTAGGTATTTCTGACATCTAGAGAAGGTATCTTGAGAACAATGGTGATAACTTTAACTGTGATTTAGATTGCTTAATTTTGCATTTAAATTGCTTGACGAATTGTCGAGATTTCTTGCTAGACCCTTAGTAGTTGCTGCGATAACAGCTTTTGGAGACATATGTCTTGCATTAACTACAGTCCTCTCTATTTAGGTTAATTCGTCATTGACTGTGTGATAAAGTTTGTTTATTATATAATAATGTAAACTGGTGTTGTTAGCTTGGCGAGATGTTGAGATTACCGATTGTGCGGGCCACAGGCCTGGCAGGTGGAAGGCATTACGCTGTCAGTTTCCATACAACATCCAACAAATCGCAACAGGAGCTGGTCGAACTTTTTATCGACGACAAGCCTGTGCAAGTACCACCAGGAACAACAGTCCTGCAGGTTTGAATCTATGTATTTTTCATATTCTTCCTACCTTCAGTTTTTTCGTATGTCTTTTGTTGCAAAGAATAATATAATTTCTAAATCTATAATATATATATTTAGTTGATGATCGGAAAATCGCTGAAACTGAAGCTAGTTGTTATATTGTAATTAACAAGATAAAATAAGTTAAACATTACTATGAAAGATACTTGTCATTTGTTTTAACTTTTAATATACAATATTACTCAAAGTGAATATACCCATTCATGGACTAAAGAAAATACATTTATGGAACTTCATGGACTAAATTCATGGACTAAAAATTAAAAAAATTGAAAATATAGATGTTTGCATAGTTTAGTTATATATGTTTGGAAAATTTTTGATAATCATTTTTTCATGAAAAATTTTTAATTCATTGAAGATATAGTATTATAATTATTAAAATGTGTATTTAAAAATATCTTTGTTAATGTGCAAATTCATCGAAGATTAACATTTTTTTTAAACATATTACTAAGTGATACAATTAGTCAGTGTTTATAATATTTTATAATATTCATTTTTATAATAAAATTTTCTAATATTTTTATAAGTTTATGTATATACATTTCTTTTATATGCAAATAAAAAATAATAAAATTAATTGATTTTTTTTAAAGTATGTTTAATGTTTTAAAGTATGTTAAATGTATTATATCTGTCCATTCATTACAAAATAATATAGTCATTTAATTTCAGCAAAAATGTTTCTAATGTAAGAATTCTTAATTAAGAGACATAGTTGTCAAAATATGCTTTGTGAAAATAAATAAAATCAAAATGACATTTAACTAATAATAGTAAATAAGTTTATTTCAGTATAAAGACAAATTATTACGATCTTTATGGTAAAATTTATATTTTAAAACTAATAAACAATATATTTGTTTCATTATAAAACACTACCACTTTTATATATAAATTGTAATTTTAAATTATAAACAATAAAAGAAGAGATTCTCATTATTTATATAAATATTATTATATAAATATTATTTTAATATTTATATACAAATTGCACATTGCACTTAATAATAAAAGTAGATAATAATGATAATAAATTCACATTCATGTGAAAAAATGTTTCTTTTAGGCTGCTGCCAAGGTGGGAGTTGAAATACCAAGATTCTGTTATCATGAACGTCTTGCTGTAGCTGGAAATTGCAGGATGTGTCTTGTTGAAATAGAGAAGCAAGTTAAGGTAATAGCTATTAGATATTTTGCTATTCTATTATAATAATAGAATAGCTAAAAGGATAAAATGAGTCAATAATTAATTGATGATACTTGTCTTAAATCAATCTTACAGCCAGTTGCTGCATGCGCTATGCCAGTAATGAAAGGTTGGAGAGTGAAAACCAATTCTGACCTCACACGGAAAGCTCGCGAGGGTGTTATGGAATTTCTGTTGGTTAATCATCCGCTGGACTGTCCAATCTGTGATCAGGGGGGCGAGTGTGATTTACAAGATCAAAGTATGGCTTTCGGAACTGACAGGAGTAGGTTCGTTGATATTAATTTCTCTGGAAAAAGAGCAGTAGAGGATAAGGACATGGGGCCATTAATCAAGACAGTTATGACACGCTGTATACACTGCACAAGATGTATCCGATTCGCTTCGGAAGTAGCTGGTATTGACGACTTAGGAACTACCGGCCGTGGCAATGATATGCAGGTAAATTTAATATTTTATATTAATATATATTTCAAATATAATCATTCGTTTATTGCAAATATATATTACTTAAAAAAAAAGCTAAATTGTTTTTGTAATTCTTGTTATAAGATTGTAGTGAGAATTTCAGATTCTTGAAATATATACATATATCAATCTATATCTGGAGATACGGTAGTGTCTCGGCGTTAAGACATGACACGATATAACATTATATTTAACTATTTATTATTTAACTATATAATAACTATTTATATTTAACTATTTATTTAAATAACGTTCTTAAAAATTGTATGACAATTATGTAATAATTTTAAAGGTGGGGACATATGTTGAGAAAATGTTCTTATCAGAATTATCTGGCAATATCATCGATCTCTGTCCAGTGGGTGCACTAACTAGTAAGCCATATGCGTTTGTTGCTCGTCCCTGGGAGACACGTCGTACTGACAGTATTGATGTTCACGATGCTGTTGGTAGCAATATAGTTATCTCTCACAGAACTGGAGAGGTTCTAAGAATACTACCAAGAGTAAATGAGGTAAACACCTTTAATATATGTGTGCGTGCGTGCGTGCGTGTGTGTGTGTGTGTGTGTGTGTGTGTGTGTATATTTACAATAAAGAAGTTTACAATAAAAGATGTTTAATTATGTTACTATAATAATAATTAATGATGATAATTTTTCTAGGAAGTAAACGAGGAATGGCTCTCGGACAAAGCTCGTTTCTCATATGATGGACTCAAAAGGCAAAGACTTATTACTCCAATGATG
>Ga0157364_1007692_pt1 | contig 11162 bp, 11 predicted proteins | sample AttsexASBM2_FD_111476 | JGI IMG/M metagenome (GOLD analysis project Ga0157364, IMG submission 111476) | Fungus gardens microbial communities from leaf cutter ant in Ribeirão Preto, State of São Paulo, Brazil - Atta sexdens ASBM2 | ecosystem: Host-associated > Fungi > Mycelium > Unclassified ...
ACACACACACACACATACACACATACACACACACACAGACAAAAGTTTCTCGACAAAACGCGCTTTCAGAGATTTAATGCAACTCAAGAAATGTAAGAATGCACTTTATCTTGAAGTCCTATAAATCTAAAGATAGCGCCAAATGCATTGTTTAGCGCATTGTCACCTATTACCAATGAAACCTTCTCTAATTTTTACTGATATTTCAGACTAAGAAGAAGGCAACTCGTTCGTCATACGATAAGGAACTTTGTCTCTGCCTGTTCTTCGCTTCTTCGAGAAAGTACTTGTACTCGTTCTTATCTAAGTCCATGTAAAAGTCAGTCCAAACTTGCTCCGTGTATTTCATAGGATTCAATGAAAAGGAACAAAATGATAACAAAAAAAGGAAATTGATAACAAAAAAAATATATCGAATTTCTGTATTGTACATATAAATTACATATTTTGTTATATTTCTCGAGTAACAAAATAAATTCTTCAGATTCGTTTAAACTTAAGATTTGAAAAGAATGAAAAAAATCGAAATTTGATTTATTTCTTGATTGACTTTTTTAATCTTGATTTTTAATCTTTGATTTCTTTACATGCACTATTTATTGGTCGAATTAAAATCACAAAAGAAAATAATATATTGCGAATACGAAATGTTAATAAGAATTTGATTACCAATTTTGATTTATTTATTGTTTTTAATTTACCGATCACTTATCGTTTCTAAATCTGACAATGACTGACCCATTATTTCTAAATATCATCACATATGGTTATTGATTGATTGGTTTATTGTTATTTTTCGATTCTTTGTATGAAGAGTGGTTATCAATTAACGATTTCTCTGTTTCTCTGAAATTTAGGATTCTAAACCATAAATCGAACCACACTTTATATATTACAAAATCAACGTTTGGAATTCTGCATCGAGATGTATTTCTATATGATGTATTTCTATATGTAATGAGTTGCTGTACAAAGTAGTACATCAACTCCATTATCTTATTTTATAATTTCAGTTTTTATAGTTAAATTCCAACGTTATTCAAGTACTAACGATGGCAACGGTTGGTATGTACATGTATACAATATTGTACCCAGTAAACTAGATTAAAGGAAATCAACGATCCGGTGAGCGAATAAACTACATAGATACCTGTAATGTAAGAAAAAAAAGAGGAAAGATAGTGGACAGAAAGAGAGGAAGAGGGGGAGGGGAGAGAGAGAGAGAGAGAGAGAGAGAGAGAATTCGAGATGATGAATTAGTTGGAAGGAAAGAGGATCGAAGGAAAGAAAATCGAGCGGAACACTTGATCGCGATAACGGATTATAAAAGTGACTATAGGCCCGCGGATATATATCTACATTCTACACACAAACCGTGAGTCCGGATCCTGCAGATCACCCCCGCTCTACCTTTCTCGCCCCACCTTTCTAACATCCCGATGTTTCTCCGCGTGGCAGTCTGCATCCCTTAAGTCGGAGTGTCTCCTTGCCCGCCCTTCTAGGTATTTCTCCTCCTCCCCCTCACTCCCCATTATTCATCTCTCGTTCTCTATCCTCATCGCCCTTTTTCTTCTCGTAGTACTCCCTCTTTCTTCCTCCATGCATTTTTTTCTTTTTCTTCTTCCTCCTCTTACTCTTACTCTTTCTCCCTTTCATTCTCCGTTTTCTTTCTCTGATCTATTCGACGTCCCTCTTGTTCTTGTTACGTCTTTCTCATTCCCATCAACGCGAAGCAACGTCCTCGTCGCACGAGGCTCCAGTGTGCAGCGGCCATCTTGCATACCTGAGCCTCCGCATTGCTCGTTCCTCGAGGGCAAAAGGGAGAATATCTCAGCGAGACCTGAGACGGCGGCGGGATGAGCGAGGCGAGTCGAAGGTGGAAGGATCGCGCGTGGAAGATGGCGAGGAGGGAAAGCTGGAGAGGTGAGTCGAGTAAGAGGGTGGGGGAGGAGAACGGGCTCCAGTTGAAGCAGCGGGCCCCAGGAAAGAGCAAGTGGAAGAGAAAGAGAATGACAGGCTTCTACGTGATAGACGAAGAAGCCTATATTCTGATATAGGCAGTGGTATGGCAAAATGGAAAGGGGAGGGGGAGGAGGGAAGATGGGAGATGGGAAAGAGAACCGAGGTAAGAGCGAAGAAAATGAGCATTCGGAGAAAGAAAGAGTGACGAGGATGGGAAATCAAACGTTTCTTGACACGAAAGACAGGGAGGGAAAGAGAAATAGAAAAAGAGAAAGCGAGTTGTTAGAAAGAGTGAGTGGGACCATCGTGGAGCGAGGAAATGCGGTAGAACCACGGTGTGTTTCTCAGAGCGGACAGAGAAGGTGATATCGATAGGCCATGCCGGGGTGATCGGGGTAAAAGCATAGATAGAAAGAGAGAAAAAGAGGGAGAACGGAGATATAGGGAATGGAAGAAGGATAATGAACTTGGAGAGAGGGGGAGAGAGAAGGCCCGATGGATCGGAGAGGGACGGCGTCAGCCAGCCCGAAGAATGCCTCTCCTGGCAGCGGCGAAGTTCTGGGACCGGCTCGGTTCAGTCGAGTCAGGTCAGCCCTCGGGAAGGCGACATTCTTCTTCACGGTGCTCACGTTCCGCGTTCTTTCGGGGCATTACGTCGCGTTCATCGCGGCCCCGTCGCGTGTTTCGTTACGTTATTCCGCCTTTATTTTCTATCCTCTTACTCCTTTTTCCATCGGCCTTAGTGCCGACTGCCTTCGCAGTTGTGCACGGTTCATCTTCATCCCCCGATAACCAAGCCTACCCCGAGGCGCGCGCGCGCGCGCGCGCACGCGAACCCGTTGTGTTGCTCGTGAGATTGCTTTACGATCGGCGAACCCGAGTGAGCGCTGCATCGCGATCGCGTGAACTTCCTGACAATTTCCGCGAAAGATAACGCGAGTTCGACGGCGAATCGCACGAACTCGTAAGTGAATCGCGAATTCGAGTCTGTTGGATTCGGTTAGATCGATATTCTCGTGAGAATACATCGTAAATCATATTCTTTTTATTTGTGCTCCGAATATTGGATCTTGGTGTGTCCTCTGTGTAGTGTTCATGCGAGATTCTATCGGGCTCAATTTAAGCTTTAGTGATAAATTCATGGATTCTGAAAGATTCGAGTGTTTAATGTAACAGCTAGATATAGAGATATAGAGATCGCCACGAAAAATCGTTGTTCATCATTTATTGTCAATCATCTCTTTTTAAGAGGAATTACATCACTTGAAAAATGCAATATGACAGAGCGAAGCACGTGACGTAGATGTGTGCCTGGAGCACAAGAGCTGAAAAAGGGCAGCAATTTCTTCGGAGGAGAATCCGTTTTTGGAAAAAAAGATATACATAGAGTTAGATTTTATATTACGATTGCGAATTGCTAATCAGAGAATCGAAACGTTCCACTCTCGCGAAGTATTCGCGAACATCCACAGACGCGCGTTTCGCGAGGCGCGGCTCTCGGCGGGTCACTGCCCCCTCTGCCGGGTGAAGTCTCCTCTCGTATACACTTGACTTTTAGCGGCGAAGAAAAGGAGAAATAAAAAGGAGAGAACGAGAGGGATATATATATATATATATATATATATATATATAAAAGGAAAGAAAGTGTATGTGAGAGAGAGAGAAAGAGAAAGAAACGGATAGAGAAGAAGAAAGACGGAAAAGAAAGCACCCACCAGCTCTGAGTTTAAATCGGGATTCTGATCCAGGTGGGGAAAAAATGCGACGCATCGCCGGACAGAGGATGGCGGTTCACGTCGTCGCGCGCGATTAATCTCCTTGGAGGAATGTCGTGGTACGTGCAATGCACCGGTACGTAGATGCGGAAGACGACAGGATTATCGCCGGCCACAACCATGAAGAAGAAGAACGACAGGTAGTGCGTAATCGGAGCGCGCGATTTTACGCCTACGACGAGTCACCGTAAGCCGAGATTTGGCTAAGGCAGGTGGGCGTGTCGCGGCGAGATAGAAGAGATGATCATAAGGGGATTGATGATCCTGACCCTTCTCCTGGGACTACTGTTGGTGAACCATAATGGCGGCCAGGTCGTCGGCCAGGATGTGGCGGCGACGACGGCGACGGCGACGGTGGCAGTGGCCGCGTCTAATGACTACTTTACTTTGCGTAACCTACCTCAAAAAGTCACGCGATTAGTGCCACGAAGGTCACCAATGTTGCCGCAGGATAACACCGCGGCGATGGGTCTGGCGATGCAGAGTAGAGCGGTTGACACGCGAGTCCAACTCGAGATTAGGGAGGGCGAGCCCAAGGGTACCATAGTGGGCACGATACCCGTGAAGCCTGACTTCACTTACAGATTCAATGAGCCACCTCAGGAATTTGTACTCGATCCAGAGACTGGCAAGATAAGAACGGCCATGATTCTCGATCGCGAAGCTCTCAGCAGCGATCGATTTGATTTAGTTGTGCTCTCGAGTCAACCGACCTATCCGATCGAAGTGCGAATTTTGGTACTTGATATCAACGATAATAATCCAGAATTTCCGGAGCCTAGTATCGCAGTTAGTTTCTCGGAATCGGCTGTCGCCGGTACCAAGCTATTGTTGGACGCTGCGACTGATCGAGATACACCAGAGAACGGTGTGTTGGACGATTATTTTATCGTGGATGGCAATACGGATAACAAGTTCCGTTTGGAAGTTACTGGGAATCCAGGTGAAACGTCATACTTGCACCTCGAGACTACTGGCAAGTTGGACCGTGAGCAAGTGGAATTCTATTCGCTCAACATCTGTGCGCGCGACCGCGGCCGACCACCGCGACTGGGTTATCTGCTGGTGAACGTGACGGTGTTGGATGTGAATGATAACCCGCCCGTATTTTCACAGAGCGATTATGTGGTAGCGTTGAACGAAAGTGCACCAGTCGGTACCAAGGTGTTGACGGTGCACGCCACCGATAAAGATTCAGAAGACAATTCTAAACTGACGTATTATCTGCCGGACAATGAGCGCAAATTCACAATCGATCCAGAAACTGGTATGATCATGACAGCCGAGCCGTTAAAATGTCCTCAACAACGTTGCACGATGGCACGTCCAGGCGGTGGTTGCCCTAAGAGTTGCGTCATCACAGTCTTCGCTCGCGATCACGGTGCGCCTAAGCAAGACGGTCGTACTTACGTGACGGTAAACCTATTGGACGCTAATGATCATGATCCTGTGATCAAATTTAGTTACTTTCCACAAAATGCGGGTTTTGCTACCGTCGACGAGAACACCGCCAAGGATTCGATCGTCGCGGCAGTAGCGGTGATCGATGATGACGAGGGTTTGAACGGCGAGACTAGCGTGGAGATACGTGCCGGTAATGAGTTGGGTCACTTTCGGCTCGAGGTTACAGAGAGTTTTGACATCGTGCGAGTCGACGGCCGATTGGACCGCGAGGAGATTCCCAAGTATAATCTCACAGTGGTTGCTACCGATAAGGGCACGCCGCCTAGATCTGCTACGGCCTATCTCGTAATACATGTAAATGATGTCAATGATCACGAGCCGGTGTTTCAACAAAGCGAGTACTCGGCGGTGCTATCGGAATTCGCACCGATTGGCAGTTTCGTCGCTAGCATCTCGGCTACGGACGCGGATTCTGGATTGAACGCGCGAATTTATTACGAATTCGGTTCGGGTAATGAACAGAGTTGGTTTGCCATTGATAGTGACACCGGTTTGGTCACCACTGTGGCTTCCTTGGACCGTGAGGTACAAGGTAGCATCGAGTTACATGTATCGGCACGAGATGGTGGTCCGAATACTAAATATGCGTCTACGCATCTCAAAATAACGATCCTTGACGAGAACGATGAGATACCACGCTTTCCCGAAGACATCATCGAAATCGCGTTGTCGGAAAACACGGCGCCCTATAGTCTAATAGCTACTCTTACAGCTGTTGATAACGATCAAGGTACGAATGGTAGCGTCGCATATAGCTTTCATTCTAGTGTTTTGCGTGATTATTCCAAGACTTTTGCTCTGGATGCTCTGACCGGACAGTTGACAACCATAACTGCTCTGGACCGAGAAACCATAGCAGAGTACAGACTTCTAGTGATAGCAAAAGATCAAGGCACGCCAGTACAATCTTCGACTGCCACTGTAGTACTGACATTGCAAGATGTCAACGATAATTCGCCAATCTTTTATCCTTGGAAATATCTAATGTCCATCTCCGAAGATATTTCAGCAGGTACGACGATAGGTAAAGTGACAGCGACTGACGCAGATGCTCGGGAGAATGCTCAGGTGAAATACACTCTGGAATCCGGCGGCGAGGGTCTCTTCGTGGTGGAGGAGAGAACCGGTGAGATTGTCCTGCAAGGTTCTCTACGGGCTGCACACAAGACTCTTTATGAGTTAATAATCTCAGCAAAGGACATCGATAATCAGGTGGCAGCCAGGAATGCCGTAGTGGAGATTATACGCGAGGAAGATTTGGAGCACCTCGAGTTTGATACTTACAACGGCTATGAATTTCGCGTTCTTGAAGATCATGGCGATTGCGATTACGTTACATCTGGTAATCGGGAGATTGGCTCAGTACACGTTACGCAATACGGCAATACTGGTAAAGTGAGCTATGCTATAGTATTTGGTGATCCTAAGGGTAACTTCAGAATTGATGAGAATACTGGCGTTATCAGCACTACTGGCTGTCTGGATCGCGAGCGTGTCGCTTATTACAGCTTGCAACTGTCAGCGCGTACCAATCTCGCGTACGGCCAAACAATCGTTAACATTACAATACAGGATGTTAATGACAATCCTCCGAGATTTCCCAGGGGTGAGTGGGGCGATGAGATTCTACAGGAGAATGCGGCGGTGGGACAGGAAGTGTGCCTTGCCCGAGCCAGAGATCGTGACATCGGCACCAATTCCAGGATTGTTTATTCGTTGACACATAATCCAGACGGACAGTTCAGAGTCGCCGAGAACTCTGGCATTATCTATCTGAATAAACCAATTCGTGCACCGCCTGGTACAATCCTCCAACTAGAGGTGACGGCGACTGATTCCGGTAGACAACCACTTTCCGCTCAATACCAAGTTCGAGTCACGATCGAAGATGTCAACGATCACACACCAATTTTCCGATTGAATAGCTATGAGACTTCATTATCAGAATCTACGCCAGTCAACGAGCGTTTCTTTTCGCTAACAGCTCAAGACGCAGATCTCGGTAACAACGGAAGGATATTATACAGAATTACTGATGGCAATGCGGAGGGCCGCTTCGGCATCTTCCCGGATGGTCAGTTGTATGTGAAAAATGAGCTTGATCGCGAGGAACGAGACTATTACGCGCTCGAGATTACTGCATCTGATCAAGGTAGTCCATCACGGAGCTCCATGGTCCCGGTGGTGGTACACGTGATTGATGAGAACGACAATGCGCCCGAGTTTACTAATAGTAGTTTCAGTTTTCATCTACGCGAGAACGAGCCGCCTGACACCTTCGTCGGCAAGCTGCTGGCTACTGATCGCGACGTTGGTCGTAATGCTGATCTCATATTTTTGCTCCCGCTCATTCAGAATGATTTCGTGATCGATCCAAGGAATGGTTTCATCAGATCAGAGCACATATTCGATCGTGAACTCTTAGTAACCAATACTGGCAGCAATTATATCAATTTGGAAGCTACTGTTATAGACAATGGCATTAATCGCTTGCGTGATCGCGTCAAGGTTACCATCTATATCACCGATATTAACGACAATGTCCCACAGTTTCAACGTCTACCTTATCGAGTACAGGTGAGCGAAGGTGCCGCGATTGGTACGCAGTTGCTTAGAGTTTATACGACTGATGCGGACGAGGGCTTGAACGGAGATGTGTTCTATTCGTTAGAGGACGGCAATCAGCATGGTCATTTCATGATAGATGAGGCTACTGGACAGATCTCGCTGATGAAGGAACTTGATCGTGAAATGTCTGATACGTACGTGTTGACTGTTGTGGCACATGATGCTGGTTTGGAGACACGATTGTCATCTAGCGCGACTGTTTATATTGAAGTGCTCGATGAGAACGATAACGTACCGTTCTTCATCGACAACAAGTCGAGGATTTCTGTGCTGGAAACTATGCCAATCAACACCGAGCTATTGCGTTTCAAGGCCACCGACAACGATCTCGGACCTAACAGCGAATTAACATTCGCTATATCGGCCGGCAACAAGAGAGACACGTTCTATATTGATCCGCTGACCGGTATTCTGTATCTGAGAAAGTCACTTGATTACGAAGAGCAAATACGTTACACGCTTAACATCACATGTAGCGATGGAGGTCACCCACGGCTCAGTTCGGTTACTAGCGTAACCATCGAGGTGATTGACACCAACGACAATCCGCCGGTGTTTCCGAACACGGCAATAGTACGTCAGATACGCGAGGGTATCCTCGTGCGAACACCGATTGTCACCATTACCGCCGAGGATCCAGATTCAGGCGATAACGGAGTGGTCAGCTATTCGATCCTTAGCCAGGAACCACAGGATCAGGTGCGACGTTTCGGTATCAATCCATCGAGTGGTGTGATCCATACATTGCTTCCAATTGATCGCGAAGAGGTGGATACTTTCAATCTGGTCGTGGTCGCTACCGATCAAGCACATCCACCAAGCGCACGATTGTCTGCCGAGAAACAAGTGATTGTGTTCGTCGAGGATATCAATGACAACGCGCCAATCTTCGTTAGCATGTCGGCAATAGTGTTACCACCTCTGAGCGCTGGCAACTTCAACTATCATCAGACCGAGAATATTCAGGTCATGCAACTGCTAGCTCGTGATCTTGACTCTAGCACCAACGGTCTAGTGACATATGAATTACTTCGTTCTAGCGTCAACTATTCGAATATGTTCGAAGTTTATCGTAACACTGGTGAGCTCATTATGAAACTTCCGCAATCATTCTCAAAAGGTAGTCTCTTCAAACGAGCTTCCTTCAAATATCAAGTAGGCGTCCGAGCGACGGACGAGGCGGTCCAGGCGGAGCGTCGTTCGTCTGAGACTTACGTGACCTTGATTGTGCCGGGCGAGGACGGCGACGATCAGCCGATTTGGGAGCATCAGGGTCAGATTGAAGGTAACGTTTATGAGAACGAGCCGATCGGCACGAGTATCTTGCGCGTGAGCGCGTGTAGTCGTCAATCCAATATCGAGCTCGAGTATTACGTGACGAACGTGACCGCCGGCGACGGGCCCCAAGTTGATCGGCTATTCGACATCGACACGAAGACCGGTGTGCTGTCCACCGCGGCCCAACTTGATCGTGAGACCGGCGTCCAGTGGTACGAGGTAGAGCTATACGCCATCGGCATCGGCGGCACCAAGCCCAGTACGACGTCCACCAAAGTAAGTCCGTACCGCTTGGCTTTTTGATTGATCGTCCCGGTGATATTAATGATGCTTCCTTCGTCGGCTCCTGAAAGATATTCGGTGCTTTTTGTGTGCTGTGCCACTTCCTTGTCCCGCGCGCTCGCCCCGCGTAATGTAATTTCTCGATTGCCGGATAAGACCTCTTCTCGCGAGGCGGGTGAGCCAGGAACGGATGAGTCAGGATTGTCGTTTGCGATACAAGATTTCGCGGGGATATTATAATTGCTGAACTGATATTGCGCGAGATGGATGTGATTGGCGCTAAAATTATTGAGATACCTGTTTTGTTTCATAGATAATTTTTGTACATTTATTTTCATTCTAAGTTGTGCAGGTGTGACGATGTGAATAATTAAAATATACACACATATATACACATATATATAGACATTAACACATATATACATATATATGTGTTAAGCAATATATGTCTTTTTTTTATATATATAATTGTATATTGCACTCGAATTTTCCGGAGAAGCAGAAGAAATAAAATTTATCGCAGTTATATTGTGTATAATTACACGTGTATACGTAATTACTTTTATTTCTGCTTCTTCGAAAGATTCGTATTTAATATACAAGAGAATAAAGTATTAATAAATTAATTCTCACTTTTAATGAGAATGCAGTATATATTCGGGGATACAAGTTCTCTGAGATTTAGTTTTTTTCTATTTCATGTATTTTCGTTACCATTTTAATTAAATGTACAGTAAGCTGATTTGTGAAATACAGGCAATAATTTTACGCTCGATGATTAATTGTTCAGAAGATATTAATGATGTATCAGACATGGAAGGGAACTTTATTAAATCGAATGTGTATACGTGTAATTTCTGTTGCTAAAATCCATTTTTTTTCCTTAAATATTAATGTTATTGACAAGAAACATATAAGTGTTGCAATTATCAATTATATATGATATGATTTTTAATATTTATTTAAATATTCTTTATTTGTTATATAATTTGTTACTTAATTGTCTTATAAAAAAAAAGTAATAATAATTTATAATTTAATTTTTCGCGATGCAGTTTTCTTTAAGTTCTGATTCGTATAGAAAGAGTAGACAATAGGAAGAAATTTGTGATATAAAAATGACTTTTAATAAATTTTGCTCTATATATCACACTCAAGGATAACAATTAATAATTAATAATTACAAGAGTTTTGATATGATATTATTATTGAAAAAATTACAATTTTTGGAAGCGAGATTTCACTATTAACTTTATCTTTATTCATCTTTTCTTTTAACACTATTTCCATATTCATTAATTTCTCCTTCTCATTCTCGATGACATAATAATTAGAGCAGCAACGTATGTGCGCCGCGTGTCTTTCACCAGACAAGCGATAATTCGACTGACTGAGAATTGTGTTACGTAACAATACCTTTAATGTAATTAAAGTCGACGATAGAGTGATACATAGAGAGATAAAAGGAATGACAGAGAGAGAGGGGGGGGAAGGAAGAGGGAGGAGGGGAAGGGGAGAGAGAGAGAGAGAGAGAGAGAGAGAGAGAGAGAGAGAGAGAGAGAGAGGAGGGGGGGGGCAAAGAGAGAATAAATTTCGTATATTTAGCGCCTCATTCCACGTCCTGGAAAAAAAGCAGGTCGCGTAAACGATTCGCCATCAGGACGACATTGCTTGGCAAGGACGACTGCCGCCATCGTCATTGTCCATTGGCCTAAATCGCGGTCTAGCTAGTCGCTACGTGCAGCATGCTAATTCGGACGAGGAGAAATGCTA
>Ga0157364_1007693_pt1 | contig 11162 bp, 4 predicted proteins | sample AttsexASBM2_FD_111476 | JGI IMG/M metagenome (GOLD analysis project Ga0157364, IMG submission 111476) | Fungus gardens microbial communities from leaf cutter ant in Ribeirão Preto, State of São Paulo, Brazil - Atta sexdens ASBM2 | ecosystem: Host-associated > Fungi > Mycelium > Unclassified ...
GATCAAAATTAGACAAACTTACTCTATGTATGAAATCTTCCACTCGTGTTTGCATACCCCAGACTTCAAACGAGGCATGAACCAATTTATACGAGCACATTATAGGTTGTGTTGTGTCCCTCCAACCTTCAACCAGGGGGCCACGGCCTGTTCTTTTCGATTGAAAATACTTTGGATCCTGTTACAATTAAGATATTTTGATTAGAATTAAAATCTAACAAGGAATTAAATAGGGATCAAATTATAGCTTATAGACAAGCCTACTTCTTCCTCTTTGTAATGTTTCGCAGAGAGCTCGTCGTATGCAATATCTACAAAATCGACTTCTCGATGGATCAATTCCATAGGTGACAGCCCTAAGCACTATAATTTAATAATAATAGAATCATCAGTAATCAGTACTAATATTATTAAATAAAAAGTAATAGCAAAATGTATGTTATAAATATGATTTTCATATTTATAATTTATTAAATTATAAATTATTTACATTTTCTGTGGAGCCATTATTGTCTTCATATCGTGTGTTTATCGCTATATGGAACTTTGGCATAAAAGAACACTAAAAGAAAAGAAATTTAGGAATAATATAAAATTTTATAGCAATATTCATACTAAACATTACTCACAGTGTAGTCTGCAGTCGTCAGGAAGGAATAAACATGCAAGAAAATAAAAAAAATTAAGTTTAACTTCTTTTTTTTTTTAAATACCAAGAGTTGAAAAATCATTATTTTTATTAATACTAGAAGAGTCATGTTACTTCCAATTTCTAAAGTAATGATTGTAAAATTTGATAAAAAACAATTACACTAGTTTACAAAGTTTTGTGCGAGAGTAAATGAAGGCTGTTTCTAGAGTAATTTTTTCAACGTTGAGTCAGAACGTGTCATTAAAATATTTCTATTAAGTCTTGTTTTTCAAATATAAGAAACAATTTTTTAAAAATATATTTGCATGGATCTATATTAGTGTCTTAGTACAGGCCTGTCCAACATTTTGCTCATAAGCCAAAACGCTTATCTCTCCATCGTCGGTAGAGACAGAGCGAAAATAACAAACGATTAGACACTAAGATTTCGTCTGAATTCAGATCTGTCCAAGTGTCAGAAAAAATCCAAAAAGAAATCTATTTTTCAATTTGCAATTATAGTAGGCGTTTTTATTTTGTTTATTATCCTTGTCTGTGACACCCAAACATTATAATAAAATTTTAATCAAATGTTTTGACGTTTAATCTGATCATCAGTGATTTTTATAATAACTGATGATGATGACCAGATTTCTATGATACTTGAACAGACTGGAATTTAGGAACTTGATATTTATTCTTTATTATTTTTGCTCCATTTCGCTCTATCGAGACAATGAAGAAATGGAAGTGTTTTAGTTCACAAGCAAAGTGTTGTCACAGGTCTGATCTAGTAGTAATTATTTAGCATTTTGTTTTCATTTCAATATTTCTGATGTTTCTTAATTATCATTAAATTTTAGTGGACTTGCCTTTCTCATTCGCATCCAAATTATTTAGAAAAAATATTTTAAAAATTGACATGCCATATCTTAAAAATTTGATCAGATGGAACTTTTCTAGTAACAGATTCACCGTTTAAAAATTATTCAAAATTTGTAATTCAGTGTTGTGATCATGCAAACAAAACAAAATGTACCTGTTATAGTAAAGGGATAATAGTTCCATGCTTTTTCCGTCACATAAAATATTCGTGGTAAGATAGATTGAATCCAATAAGGAAGTTTACTGAAAAGAAAAAAGAGACAGTGAAATGTTTGTTTCAAGAAAGCAATACTATAAAACTTCTATATAGGACATTTTTCAGCAAGGACATATTCTTGTTGTTTATTAAATAAGAATGAAATGATTCATTTGTTACATTATATTTTTGCTGAAAAGCGTCTATACCTGTTGCAATACTGTATGTATTTCTATAGCTCAGTTCCACAACTCAAGGTTAACTCCTAATTTAGGTTCAATTTGTTTCTCATCTATTTTCAATTTTAGAATTGGAAAGAGACGATGAATAAGTTAAATCTCGGTTAAGAGTTAACCATGAATTGTGGAACTATGCCTATGTTATATATTTAAAAACAAGATTTACCTAGATAGATGGATCCTTTTCTCAGTATATTGACCCTTTCCATGAACAGGATCCTCGCAGACAGTATTTTCAACCACCTCTACTCCTTCATCGTTATCGGATTGTTCATGACTATGTCTAGCGATCATGTATAGCTGACCGATGCGATACTATACAAAGAAATTGATCGATCACTACAAATAATTTTTAGAGAAAAGATTTCGACATCTTTAAAAAAAAAACATCAACATACGATAGGTAACGATAGTTATCAAACGAGTGGAATAAATACTTTCGATTATCGAATAAAATAATAAATAATTAAATAAGCGTTCGAAGGTTACCTCTTCTGTAGTGAGCGGCATGCAAATGCGGTACTCCTTAGTAAGAACCATCCTTGAATTATTTCCGACAATCGATCAAACACAATGATTGATCAAGTCCGTTTTACGTGCGTCCTCACTGGAGGAGCGACACGATTCTATATGTTCTGCGATGATTCTCGTGATTTTTCGCGTCCGACGTTACGTAGGATAAACCATAGGATACCATAGGATAAACATTACAACCTGCGCGCAACGGCTACCGTAGCGATGAGAAGTTTGGTGGAATTTGTCGTTGCGATGATCGATATGGGCAACCTACTGGCGAAAAAGTCATAGCCTGACAGCCCGTGACAATCCATGTGGATTGGCAGCGATTTTACGCGGAAATTTCCCCAGACGTGCGTGTTTCCCACTGCCCCCCCTCACCCCGCCGACAGTTTCACGCAGTTTCACGTGTTACGTGTACAAAGATTGTGTGTGCGAAGCGGACGACGGAGACGAAATTGCGTTCGCGAGCAACGATGTGCAGGTAACATTGCCGCGCGCATCGGTGCGACATGCGATGGTGAAACGGGCAGCAGGATTGGGGAGCGGCGTGTATGCAGCTGCGAGGTTTCGGTGCGAACGAAGGAATACGTTCGGCGTGAGGTCGCCGACAATCGATGCCAATGGCCTACGAAGCGTTATGGCACGAGTACAAGCAGATGCCCGTTGTGACGCGGGCTTACACCACAGCCTGTGTCATCACGACCCTTGCTGTGGTACTTATCTCGTGTTTTTTTTTTAATCCTGTCCATCAACCTCGCCCATTGGCCGCCCGTTGCGCGGGTCCAAACCCGAATCTTCCTTCATTCCAAATCCCTCTTACATTTTCAAATTCTCTCTTTATCTGTTTCTATAATCAAGTACTTATACTTGAGCACATTTGATGACTCAGCACTTATCCTAATGCTTGCCTATGATTGTATAAAAATGATATACAGAGAGAAGCCTGATAATTAGGAAATAATTTTAATCGAATGAACAAATGGATTTCGTTGAGTTTATAAAATATATTTGCTTGTCAGCAATGTATAATTATTTTAAATGTTTCAGCAATTAGACTTGGTATCCCCGTTTCAACTGTATTTCAATCCTATTCTTATTGTGGAGCAATATCAGGTACGAAAGTATAGATATGCAAATAACTATGTAAAGTTGGCTTTATTATGTAAGACAATTCAAAGGTTATTATTATCATTAGAAGAAAATTTATGAATAGATTTGTACTTTTTATCAAATTGATTTTTTTGTCATGTACTAAATCAACAGTCACAAATTTTCTAAAGTATTACACTGGATTATTTCAGATATGGCGATTAATAACAACATTTCTGTTCTTTGGAAATGTTGGATTCAATCTATTATTCAATATGATCTTCACATATCGATATTGTCGTATGTTGGAGGAAGGATCCTTCCGCAGGAGAACAGCTGATTTTGTGATGATGTTTATTTTTGGTGGATTATGTATGATTGTATCCTTGGCAAATTTTAATTATTAATTATTAATTATTAATTTTGATAATTATAATTATGGAGGACATTCTATAATACTATATAATATTATATTATATAATATTATATTATAATATTATATCGATTGGAACACTAATATTCTATTAACAATTAAATTAAATTACTTTTCTGTCTTAATAACAATTATAATTAACAGCACTTGTATGTATAATAATGTTCTTAATTATAGTAATGTAATTTATAGTATGATTGTAATAATTACAATGGTAATTATAATTATAATTATGGTAATTATAGTTATAATTATTAATGTTGTCATTTAAAAAATATCTTTTTTAAGAATATTTTTGTCCTTGTTTCCTTAACTATTCATAGACTTTTGCATTCTTCGTCAATTTGCTATTCCTGGGGCATGCATTCACAATAATGTTGGTGTACGTGTGGTCACGACGAAATCCTTTTGTCAGGATGAACTTCTTCGGACTTTTAAACTTCCAAGTAGGTTCAATTTAAGGAAATATACATGTCACACATTATTTTTGTTTTATTAATATTGTGTAATTAGCTATTGCATTATTATTCTAACTTCTATTTAATAAATAGTTATGTTACAATTACTCATAACTTTTTTTTTAGGCTCCGTATTTACCGTGGGTGCTGTTAGGTTTCTCTGTATTGCTTGGCAATACAATATGGGTTGATCTTGTGGGAATGGCAGTAGGGCATACTTACTATTTCGCGGAGGATGTATTTCCTCGGATAAGAGGTGGTTTCCGAATTCTAAAAACTCCTCAAATATTGTAAGCAAACTTAACATTAAAATTAAGTTTAAAATTATGTGATTATATTATTAGAGTGATTATTAGGATATCCAGGAAATATCCGATATTATCTGGTACTTATATTTACTAATGATATCTGGCTATCCGGTTGGATTTATGTTTTTTAGCTGAATTTCTTGCACAGTTCATTTTTCCTCTTTCTCTTTTCACGGGAAGATAAAAAAAATTATTATAACTACTTTTTTCTTGCTTTTTTTGGAAGTTTTGTTCCAGATATCCAAGATATATATATTCAAGAAAATATATTCGGTATCCGATCGGATAATTGCCCTACTGAATATCCAATATCTAATGTTCGATAATTTTACTATTCAGTGTATTCCTAATTATTATGATCATTATTTAAAATGAAAATTATAGCTTTATTAATTAAATTGTCGAGCAAAAGAGAAATGGGTGAAATTGCTAGATTTTGGCCTAAACAATGGAACCTCTCTTATGCGGTTTTCTTGTATTTTTTTAAGTGTTGTATCATGTGGATACGTTTATTTCAAATTGATCTGATGGAAACATGTTAAAAATCGCATTAAAAGTAGTATAATTTCATCCAAATCTGGTTTTTTATTGCAATATTTTCAATATTTTCCCGTCAATTTAGTTTGAAATTAATGTTTACAAATGATTTAATATATCAAAAAAAAATAACCAGGTAGAAAGATTCCAAAAAAACCATAAGAAAGATTCCATTACTTTGATCAAAATTAATCTATTTTATTCATTGTCTAGGACATTGTGTAAAATAGCCAATTTTAGCCTAAGCAATGAAACTTTTTTTATGTATGTTTCTTTCATACATTCGATGTGCTAAATCACTTGCAATCGTTAATTTCAAGCTAATCTAATAGAAAATCCGATAATTTTATTCAGCTTCCTTTATCGAGAAATATCTCAAAAGTCGGATGGCGATAAATAAACGATAGACTATTATATGATATGATGAGAGAAATAATATAATTTTTCTTTCTTAGAAAGACTTTGTTTGATGCATATCCTGAGGATCCAGATTATATGCCACCACCAGAAGACCGGCCAGGCGGCTTCAATTGGGGACAAGAAGCCAATGTACAATAATCGAAAAATTCAGCATTCTCTTGTTAATGCTGTTTCTTGCGTTGAATTATCCGAGGACATTGCTATCATTGTTCCTTTCGAATTATGTATAACAATTTTTAGTGCCTGGGTTTGTGTGCAAAGATGTAACGAGAAACACGTAAAAGATAATATATGTATAGGGTGTATAAGAGATCGAGCGATTTCATTTCATTAAAGATCTTTCGAAAAACATAATAAAAGCATAAGCTGATATTTTTTTTATAAAAATTCGATACCTATATAAGATTTTATTTAAAGATTGCGATTAATAATCTTCAATAATAATTGCCTTCGAAGGAAAGTCAAACTTTTCAAGGAATTAATAAATATAAAAGAAAGAGCTACAAACCAAGTATTGGTCTTTCTTTTACATTTATTATTTTTTTAAATTTTTGAACCCTCATAGTATCTGTATATAATTGTTGTTAACTTCTCAAGGAATTTGTAAACATGAGAAAACGCGCGAATATTTATACACTCTGCATATAGTCGAAGAAGCTACAGAAAAACGCACTTAAATAATCAATTAACTTTATTGATTTCCCTAAATTCCATTCACACATTCATATGTGTTTTACTCGTACAAAATCCAGATTCTATTGATGTTAGCTTTGGAAACCAAGTGTTGCGCTTCTAGTACTATTGCAGAAAATATGAATTAAATTGTTTTATTCAGAATACCGCGAACAGAATGTCGCAAACTTTATTTTGTTTTTCAACCATAGGTTCTTCATTAAGTTTGAAATGAGTTAAATTGTAAGATTAGTAATTTTAGTTGTTATTAGATATTTCAGTCTATAAGCTATTTTACGATCCTAATGTCGTATATAGTAGCTTATTTCATTCTAAACATATGTACCGAGTAAAATGTTTTAATAATAATAAATATTAAAGTTTGTCGTATCCCGCAGATTTATATCTGCTGCAGAATTTAAAATTCTCTAATTCGATAGAAATAAAATTTTAATATACGCGAGTGCAACTGAATTAGCATTCCGAGAATTATACCTCTATCTGTCGCTAGAGAATAAACTTCCGGTTCAACACGGGAATTGTAATTTTCCACTCGCGAATTAATTAGATTTATTATATTGAGAATGTCACTTTTGTAAGATATTTGCGATCGGTGGTAATTTTGTGATACACTAACCGTGCTCATAGTTCTTGCAAGTATCGATGGAAGAAAGAGAGAAAAACAATGCCATTGTGACAAGGAGACTATTTTAAATTATACTAAAGCATTTATTTATATTTATTATCGTAGCGAAGTGTAATCTATAGATAACATCTACAAAGTACAAATCGTTAAATATAAACTGAAAAAATAATATATATATACACTTCCTACACTTTGTTCATACGTGTATATTATGTACTATATGAATACAACGGAGATTTTGCATTGATAATTAATAATTGTCGCTTCGTTTTTTCGTTACCTTTTCATTACGAGAATGATGGAAAGGTAAAAAGGTGTTTTTTTTTTCTAGGACTAATCTATTATATAGTCAATTACTATAACAAAGAATTGTTTAAAGTGTGAGTTAAGTTTTAGTGTAATTTTGCATCTTGAAATTTTTTTCTCTCATTTAGGAAAGGTGGATTATTTTTTCCAAGTACGATTAATAATTAGCTTGGATATAATTTAAACTTTTCTGTGATTCTCGTGAGTGTTATGTGCAGTTATGATCTTAAGCTAAACAGTTGTGAATTTTTAACATAGGTCACCTCTGAATGTTAATGCAAATATATTTTATAGTGGATTGATTTAAGCAAAGAAATAAGAAATTTGGACTCCCGCACGATTGTGAGGAATAATTATCGTTGTTCTAATAGTTCTAATAATTTCAATTTCTAAGATTCTTAGGGATTTTAAATCCTTTAAATTATTTATTGCTTTTGAATACTAGATTCGAAATGTCTATATCGTTTTAATTTCTTATAGCGTTTTTCACTGGCAGAGCTGATATGCACTCAGTGCACTTTGAGCTGTTGTACACAAATCGACATAAAAATGTACGTTTAATAAAAATATAGAAATGAATTAAATTACGCGAAATCCTCATTACATTATTGTGATATTTGATAAAATATACATTGAGTATTTTATTAATTGAGATATCTCAGTCAGATTAGGTTAATGTGCACCAGTTCTGCCAACGAAAAACGCTATTAAAATTGAACATATTTATCTTTTCTTATATCTTTGGCTTCCAGGATCATAAAATGTTTTTCCTTTGCACAATGTATTCCTTGAATTTAATAGTTAAGAATTATCAAAGAATTGTAAAGAAAATAATAATGAATAGTATAAGAAATGATTTTATAAAACCATTTATTTCGATTTAAATAATAAATGATTAGTGTAATAGGATTAATATAATGATGTATAACTAAATACATATACGCAATGACATGGACTATAATACAATGATCATCAGGGCTCTATTGTACACTTGTTTCTTATTGTTTTTATCATATCGCCACTGTTGCTAAAAGTACCGTGATGTCGTCTGGTTTACCACCTGAAAGATTAAAAATCTATCTTTCCATGCTTTTTTATTAAATGTCTTTTTTTTTAATTTAAACTTTTTACATTTATTTATTTATATTAATGAATTAAGTCCAAATGCAATGAGTAAAAGAAAATTTTCATTCAATATTAAATTTCTTCTATGAGAGAAAGGGAAGAGAAGGAGAGAAGGAGAGATAATGAGAAATTGTATGACAAGTTTCTTTTATAACTTTTAAAGATATTTTTATAGAAAGCGGTTTTTTTGTTATCGAAAAATGCTACTTAAAATACGGCATAAACAATTAATACTTTTTTTTTACATACCTATTGCATCGATCCCATTCTCACGGGCATTTTGAGCAAACGGAGACATGAAGGCAGCATCAAAAGCTAAACGACGTGCCATCCATGCTATCGTGTTAGCGACGCACTGTATTTTCGTTGGATCTCTTTCGCCTTCAATTTTACGCATCTCTGTGACTAGCAACTGGTCAGGCACATTATCAAATACTCCGTCGGTTGCCAGAAGGATCACATCGCCATCCTCGACACCAAAACTCGAAGTGTCGGCGGATTCTGGACTGAAAAGAAAGGAAATATAATTATTAAGGGGTTAGACCGGTGTGAGCATAAAAATAGATAATTTTTAAGTGTAGATTAGAAGAAATAAAAAATCTGCAGACTTGTGTTTTAGTACCTTATTCAAGTATACATTGAAGGTAATAAAATATGCAAAATGAAAGGAAAAAGTAATAATCTTAACACCATTTATTAAAATATTACGAAAGATCAATTTTTTTCGCATCAGTCGATGCTTCCGCCATATTGTATCGTATAAAATAAAAACAAAAAAAAGTGTATTTGTGAAATGTATTTGTATTCCCTAAGTATTGACCAAGCTTATTCAAAATTTATTAAAATTTGATTTAAAAAATTTTTTTTTAACTTTTGATTTGACCTTTGGCACAAATATTGTTAACTAATTTATTAGTATCTTGCAAAACAATGATATTGATGATAAAAATCTTCGGTCAATCTTAGAGAAAACTATAATAAGGATAATAAAAAACCAAAATTCAAGTCAATCTGATGAGTACATTCTGAGAAATCTTCGACACCGTTTTGAAAAACAAGATTTCAAGAAAAACTCATAAAATTCTACAACATCTTTATATCATATAGTGCAAATTTTGTAGGCTTTGTAACTCAGAAATTAACTCGGATTTATACTTAAAACCTTTTGTTCCTATATTCTACAGATTTCAAACTACTTTTAAAACCAAACAAATTTTTTCGATGTTTTTTTTAAATTTTACACTAGTGTAACCTCTTAAAAAATAACTTTTCACAGCAACCTCATATATAACATAAATATATAAAAATATACAGATATACATATATAGATATAAGCAGAATATATCAATATATATACAATAATAAATAATCTACCTGTCGCGAAGTACTAGATCAGAGTGTCCTGGAGGTGGCAATGACAACTGGAAAGGAGTATTGAAGTAATGTTGTTGCTCTGAGGACCGATGTACTACTTCTCCCCTTCGTACGACTACAAAACCGCTATCTCCTATATTGGCTGCGTAAATGCTGCTCGTTTCTTTATTGAGAATTATTACGCACGCGGTACTGCTACCTATATGCCAAAAAAATAATCAATACCTAAAATAATTTTAGAACAACATTTCTGAATACTTTTATCTCTAATTTTTTTACTGAAAGCAATTTGTTTACCTAATATTGGTTGTTTATTTTCTAACAATTCATAGTAACTACGTGCTAATAAACCAGCTGGTTCTGTAGGTGTGAATCTACCCATGGAGACTAGTCTCTCACACGTTCTCATTAAGAAATTAGAAAACTCTCCTGGATCAATTCCGTAGTATCGCCATCCTCCCACACCATCAGCCACACCTGAAGCATAACAAATAATACCTGTATAAGGCAAGTATCTGAAAAAGCTGCTGGTCAATTTTATATTTTCATGTAAAAACTTAACCTAAAAATTAAAAATTGAAAAAATGTATAAATATCATAGTTATGTATGATGCATAATATAATTATATAGCGAGTTTTAAGCAAACTCTGGATATTTTAATAAGAATCATCTATACATAGAATTGTTAACTTTAAATTATTAAGTACTTTATATATATTAAATAATCTATATTTAATCAATAAAATACAGTAATTATGCATTTTTATAAACATACATGAGGTATAATTAATTAAATATTTTATATTTAATAAATATGTATATAAATGTCTAACATTATTTTGATAATTATCTATTTGAAGCAAAAATTATATAAAAAAATTAAACTAAACATGTTTGTTTTTCTTGTACTTTTATTTAAAGATATTAAACTTTTATAAAATAAAATGTATACATATAATGTCCATATGTTAAAGAAAGCAAAAAAATCAGCATATATAAAATAAATTTAAAAAATTAATGATTTATGAAAGAATTAAATTAATGATAATAAAGTCACTTAGGTTTGATTGCATCAATATTGTGTATTTTGAGCTTAAGACTTAAAATTCTTTGTCTCATTTTAAAGTCTAAAGAGATAGAGACAGAGAGAGCTTTAAGCCTTGTTTAAAGTCAAAGTAACAGCTGAGCCTTAAAGTTATAGGTTCTTAAATTTTCAGTTATATTTAGTATATTAGAAGCCTTTTTATTTATATAAAAAAAGGACAAACATTATAGGAAAGTGCAAAAAGTATAGCAAAAAGTTCAACTGAATATTACACATAA
>Ga0157364_1007694_pt1 | contig 11161 bp, 4 predicted proteins | sample AttsexASBM2_FD_111476 | JGI IMG/M metagenome (GOLD analysis project Ga0157364, IMG submission 111476) | Fungus gardens microbial communities from leaf cutter ant in Ribeirão Preto, State of São Paulo, Brazil - Atta sexdens ASBM2 | ecosystem: Host-associated > Fungi > Mycelium > Unclassified ...
GAATACCGTCTGTTCATAAAACAGCGAGTAAATTTATGCAGAAATGGAATAAAAATTGAGAATAATTAAAAATTACAGAAAATAAATTGTTCGAAACTTTCTTGCAAATGACTAGACAGGCCTATTCAGATGTGTCTAATTTCATGCAAGCAAAGAGAAAATCAATGCACAATAATAATAGGAATCATTTTATAATACATTATTAATAAATAGCCACGAAATTAGTCCATATTTTCGGCAATTCTATTATATTTTGATAATAACTTGTCAAAAATCAAATAAAGCATAATATGATATCGAAAATATCGATGATCAAATTTCCAGAATTAATGGACCACAAAATGCCAAGTTTAATGACGGTGGCGAGTTTTGCGATTTATTGATGTTCAACGCTGATCGTGGAACACACGCTCGCCTATTAATCATAAAGACTCAACGATTGTGACGTGCTCGTCGAACGGACAATACTGCGCAATATCACGATATTGCTTGTCTAATTTGAGTTTCCGGCGCAATTCTCATAGGGTGAAAAAAAAATAAAAAACGAGTGAATGCGAAATTAAGTTCACTAAGATACGTGCATTGGTAAAATAAAATTCGTCTAATAAAAATCTGTGGAAATAATATCAGACAAATAATTGACTTTACGTCAATGAAATCCATATAGTTAATTAATTCTTACTCGATCATCAAATATTAGCTAAAGCTAGATATTCGATTGTGATAATACAAATTGTAAAATTGCTAAGAACTAGACACAGGTATGCAAAAAAAGTTGGTCGTCCGTGTGTAAAAATAATTTTGCAAAAGTATGCATATATAATGTAGGTAAATAATATGCATATATTATTTATATCTAAAGATTGGTATGTATATCTAAAGATTGATTAAAATAAGGAGATCAAAAAAATAATTCTAGATTTGTGTTAACAGATATAAAAGAATTAAGAAAGATGTCAACATTTAGAAAGCTGCGATTGTATGTGCATGCAAGTACTCATCATATATAATATAATAACTCATCATTGTACAACAAGATAGCACATTCAAGTATAACTCAATGAATTTCTACTTTGACGCGTCTCTGACTTCGATCGCCTACGTGCTATGCACGCGTTGCATGCTCGCTAGGCACGTCTCTGGAGCGCGCAATGGATACGCGACAGTAAAATTTATTAATGAAGAACAGACGATGTGAAACAGCAATGCTTATCGTAGAATATTTACTTCGACAATACGACATAAAAGAAACTTAATACAGGTCGGCAACGAATAGCCCTAAATCATCCTCTTTACACCCGACGGGTGTAAACGTTACCTACAACTAAATGAAAATGAAACGAGAATAAATTTGTCTCAATGCGGCCGTAGTAACGCGGTTCCTCGTTAACTCGCCTGCCGGCAATTAAAACGAAAAACACCGATAAGAAATTGCGTTTTCCTTTTCTCAGTGGCTCGTTTCAACCGTGGTGGTAATCTTCTTTCTTCGAACTAATAAGAAAAGACGCCGAGATCTGACGCGTTTCAAACGAACTATAATCATCGTCGCACATTGTTGGCAAAGTGACTGTTGTAATAAAAAAAAAGTATATATATCCTATATTTTGTTCTGAATGTATAATCTTAATCATATTTTAACCGAAGTTTCTTATTTCGTATATCCTTATCTACTTTTTATACATTTTAACTTGTATGATTAATTATTATTTATTTTTATATATACTTCTGTCCAGAATGTAACAAAATTCTTATTTACTGTCTACTTATTTTTATTACTTCTTATACAATTTATCATTAAGTTTCTAACGTAACTTTCATTTAAAGCTTTAATCATATTTTAATCATAGTTTTTCATTTCATACGTTCCTACACTATTAGATATCAAAGAAGCAATGGTAACTCAGTCTCTTGAGTTAAATAATATTTTGCTATTTTTAATTTCCATGTAGGTCAAAATGTAAATTAATCCATTTCTATGGTTTGAATTGTTTAATTTAAAAGTATATATCTATCTCTCTAAATCTGAATCAGTGGATCACTGATTGCCCAATGGCATACTTAGTCTTGAATAATCAGTGAAGTTCAATTAAAAAAGAAAGAAAGTTTGAGCATTATGTAATTAAAACTAATATTTACACATTAATTTCAGTCTTTCAATATCATATTCATAGAATTTATGTACTAAAATAAGATTAGTTACATAATAAAGGTTACATAATAAAGATTAACTCGATTAGGGATTTCACATTTCATTCATTGATTACCAGTGGCATATTAATAATAATCACTGATTCAGATTTAGAGAGTATATATAATACATGCATTTATATTAGTAAATAATAAACAAAATTCGAATGAAATTCAATACATTTCTTGTATTAAATTGCTCCTGTTTTAAATTAAATTAACAATATATTGAGTAGAAGCAGACATGCATAGCCTATCGAAATGATTAAACTGGATATTTTGATATTACAACAATATATTTGTACTTTTTATACACCTTACTTGTGTAATTAATTATCTATATACTGGTTTTGTATATTTTTATTCAGAATTTAATAAAATTCCTATTTATTTGTCTATTTATTTTTAGCATTTTCAGTATAATTTATCATTAAGTTTCCAACAATGACTTTCGTTTAAAATTACATCAAATGTTCGTGTCTGGCAAATCTTTGATATTTACGCGATGTTTTTACCCTCAAGTATTAATCTTTACACTTGGCACGTACTACTGATTACGAACTACGATGTTTTCACGCCGTATTCCATCGTATACCATACATGTATATAGCTGGCACAAAGTAATAGCCGGAAAACCAACGAACGATCCCGAAAAACTTTCCGAATTTTATGGCTAGAAGACGAGTTCGAGAATTACCGCGAGTAAATCGGATAACTTTGACGATGCAGTAAGATGACTCAATTCCTTTTCTTGAAAGGTGATCGATACGATAAGAGGATGATATAATTTCAAAGAACAAGTGAAAAAAAATTGATGCTCGTTATTTCATTATATGTTATTAAGTTCGTTATTAACTTTGTCTTTATGATATATTTTAATAAATTCGTTTCATATATGAAAAACTAAAATAATTAGAAATAAAAATAAATAACACACGTCGGAATATATTATATATATATATTCCATCAATGAAGCTTTTTTTTTATTATGTGTCTCGTTTTATATGTGTATTCCACGTGCCCAAAATTTATATTCTAAAAAAATAGAGACAGGAGTTATGCGTGTCATTGATTCTGACATAACGGCTCGATAAGCAGCGATTATTGCCAATCGCATTCCATCGCTCTCGAAATTTTTCTTACGCCCAATTTTTTTTGACGCGCATTTACGCACGAAACGCATGTGTGCGTGGGCATAAAACAGCGAGATTACATCGGCGAAACAACGTGATTTTCGTGCGAAAACACACCGTAAATGCATTTTACAACGTCATTCGTGCTTACAATCCGCTCACATTTCCGGGTCGAATTTAAAAAATATGATGGACAATTTGAAACGGTTGAGTAATCATGCGACAAAAAAACCGCATTCTGACGCTTCCACCGAGTTTAACGGTGAATTAACTGCTATTATATGTTGCTTACCTTTCTCATGAAAAATTTATTTGTGTATATTTATGTATATTTATGTAGAATACACTATCGAATTATATTCTATGTTTAATAAAACTCAGTAAAATAAATTAAATATTTCTCAAATATTATGTTTTGTTTATTCCCTATATATATTCTTGATTTTCGAGAACTTTTCGACTGCGTCAAAAAGATCACATTTTATTTATATTTACGCGAAAAAGGGCACTAAAAAAATTTTATTTTTCGAAGTTTACTCGGCTGATAATGGGAAGCTTTTCGATGTCCACGTTTTGATTAAGCCGTTATTAGCGTAGTAATTACCTACGCCGGTACCAAACGATGCGGGACGGATAAATGCGCTAGGAAAATTAATTGACGCAAACGATTAAATATCTGTTGACAGCGATCGGTAATCACACAGCCCCGTACAGCTGATCATAGCTCATCAGCGTGTACTCACGTAGACTCGATTACAGACCGGGTAACCGGAACCACTCCCTGCACGGCCGAACTATTCCCTGAACTGGAAATGATTATCCACATCGGACAAAGGTGCAAACTCACAGAGTCATACTAACGGTGTACCCGCATTAATCGCCAGCCATCAAAGCAAATAAGCGCGCTACGAAATCGTGCATCTTCCTGCGGATTGTAAATTGCGATACGCTTTGTGAAAGGATTACCGTTTGCGTTTCTATCGCTCTTGAAATCTGAAATGAGAGAAGACTGATTCTCTTCTTGCTAATCGAAAAGATACTAAAGATTATAACTAGTATAGTATAAATGTTATAGAAATTTCTAAATAAATGTACACATTTAATGAAAATGGGTAAAATAATGACCTCCTTTAAGAAAAATCTAATGTCTATTTTATAATAGTCATAAATACAGTTATAGTTGTAGTTGTAAGAATTGACCATCACAGTCGCATATTATCCTCATATTCGACTTATTGTTAGATTGGTCAATTCTTACAATTACAACTATAATACTTACAGCTACGCTTACGGCTATCATAGAATAAAACTGATATTCATAGTCCATTCTTAATTTTAAATAATAATGTCTTAAGATATTAATATGGTTCTCTAGTTCATAACATTTTAAGCATTAGCTTAAGACCATCTCGAAACTTGACTAACGTTTATGGATTTCTCTCTATATTGAGATTCGATTCAACGAAATATCTATACTGATATAGTGTTCAAAGTACATTTTTCACTGATATATGTGTATTCGATATATATCTAAATTATTCGTCGTAAATAAAAGCTTTCTATGACTGCTTGAAAAATAATTTTTAACACAACGATAGAAAAGATAGGAGCGTTTCAACTTTGAAAACTTCTCTTTTACATCTATAACTTTTTCTTTAAAAATATCTTAAAGTTTAACATCTAAGACAACATAATTAAATTATGTCAGATTGAGATTTCGTTAAAATAATACCATAAAAATGAAGCTAAGGCTATTTATGACGGCGATTTAACATAAATATTGCCTTCAATTATGATGAAAAGGCTACATTCGTGCGAATCCGCGACCGGCTCTCATCGCGCTCGTCATGCAACGCGGTATCTATGAATCAAGCTGCTGCACGACCACGAGATGGTAGGAGGGTAGCGGCAACTACAACCCCCGCGCTACACGCGCTATTTGTTATTTTGCTCTTTCGGCGACGCGTTCATTAATCAAACGCCCTCCGCGTCGTTCGTCCTCGGCATTTTTCAAGCCCCGCGGCAACATACGACATGCCGCGACTGGCGGCCGTGTGCTGTAGGTACTCCACTCTTTTTTTTCTTCATCTCTTTCCACTTTTGACCTTTCTTTTGCCTCGTGATCTGCTCCCGTCCTGAGCACCGTGCTTGAACACCAAGACGGTCTAGCGAATCCGAAAGCGACGAGATTTCGTCAAAGCCACTCCACGAGCTTTCATGAGATTCGCTTCTTTGAGAGAAATTTATTTTGCTACGACGCAAAACTCAAATACTCTGTTTTACAAGGAACGTTCTTCAATATTGGATCCGTATTCGAGAGGTGTTATACATCGCGTCGACATATAGATAAAATAATTCATATTCGATATTCAATCGAACGATCTAACTATAAGCGCTTGCAAAAAATGAATATTGTTTTCCCATTTTTTACTTTGTCGGTTTTTACTTTGTACCTCTTCAATTGTGCTTTGATCTTTTTTTTATTTAAAATTTATGTCAACATTTTAATTAAGATGAATCTATTATATAAAACCCAATCCAAAATAATTATTTGTGTCTTATTTGCATAGTAATATACAATTTTTCGGTACATTAAACAAACTAAATTTTTCAAAAATCAGTTAACATCTTGAAAAACTTTCTTTTTATAATTATTGCAACTACATCTCATCAATTTCTCGTCCAAACATAATTTCCTGACTAAAACAGCGTTTAAATATCGGTATGAAAATATTTATGATATGAATATGTAATGCAAATGCGAAATCATGAAGTCAATCGAACTGTAATTACAGTTAAGCGATATTGGTTCATTCAATTATAACTTAAATTAACTTAGCGCGACGATTTAAATGGATTTCGAGACATATTTTCTGCAACAATGTTCTCGAATTTTAGATGCACTACATCCGATGAAAAATTAATTTTAACCTAATGAGAGACATGAGATGAGATTCGATCGGACATAGTAAATGACTCGCATTTTCGATAGGTTAATTCGCGAAGGGCATCATTATCCAGTGCTCTGCACCTGACGCTTCGTCATCCTTTTTTTTCGTTAGTCCATCGATCCTTCGATCGGAAAATTCTCGGCATAAATCCTCGCTGTCACGAATTCCATTCCGATCAAGTTCGTCGCTTAAATTCAAATTTCGGCATCGCATCGATCCGTTAATAGTTAAATGACATTTCGGACACCACGTGATTGTCATGGGAATTCTCTGTGAATGTCCATCTTTTCGCTTCTCTCTATCATCCGTTTTACATTTCTCTTTATACCTCGTGCGTGATTCTGTTCTTTTTTCTCTTATTTAAATGCGGTTGAATACGGATGCACATATCTGCTTTTATACATATGTATAATTGCATTTATCCCATATTAACGTTGAAAATAGGTATATAATAAATTGTATATTTATAATATTTGTGTACTTTTTATTTAATTTTAATTTATCTCCCTTCTGTTACTCATTATTACAAAAGACAATAATTTTTTGATATCGTTATTTTAAGTATGTTCTGTTATAATATTTATATCTTACCTAATTAATTATTTGTAACTTAATTTCATAAATTTTTGATATTACTATTAATATTTTAATTTTTTATCTTATATTATCTAGCATTTTTTTATAATAAAATAAAAGAGATATTGAAATTATTCGTCGCTTTATTTCTTTTTTCATATCTATCACTGGCTTTACGTAAAAATTGTTCATAATTTACCGACATTTTATGCTCATATATGTGTGCTGCAGATACGTAATCGATTAATAACGAATAGAATATCGAGAATCAAACGAGGAATCCTCTGTCCTCCTCGAAGTGAAATTTCAGACATCGAGCCAGCCGCAGCTGATCGGTTTTCGCTCCGATTTCAGTGAGAGACGTGTAAAAGCACTTCGAACGGAACGGAACGGAGCGAATATCACCGCGCAGTTAATCCGGTTCAATATCCGCACGCAAAAATACTGCATGAGTATTAGCGGCGCATTATACAAATTCCGCCGCGATCACCGTTTACCGTTACGATCGATGATACGTAATGGCGCGGCGATGATGAGCGTCGTAACTGCATTACAGCGCTTTTTGTACGTGCTGAGATTGCTTCGTCGCGGTGCAATCTCTTTTCGGCCGTTTTTTCCTCGTAGCTCGTATTCCGAATCTAACGAGAAATATTTTTCCCTGCTGTTACGAAGCATTCAACACTGCATGATGCAAGTGTCTTGGAAATTTCATTAGTCTCACCAAAACCTAATTGAAATATTATACAATAAAAAAACAGAAAAGAAACGAGGAATCAATTAAACGGAATAAAATATAAATTAGCACAATATTATACTAACTCAGACAATAAAAAGTCCAAAATCGGGACATAGTACATCTTAAAAAACGTCTTTTAATCATCTTTAATCATCTTTTTTTAAAAAAATGTCTTTAAGACGTCTTTAAGTCTTAGTCCACAATTTTTCTTTAAGAGGCCTTAAATCATAAGTCGAAAGAAATTAAGTGACAATAATTTCTGTCTTTAAACTGTTTTTGCGCAGACTTTAGGCTTTAACGGCCTAAAACCAATTTTTATGGCCTAAAAGCATAAGTTCTGTGATCGATATATTGTCATTTACAGTTTACGGCTTTTTAAAGCAAGATTGTGGATTTATCCTTACGTCTCATTTTCGAACATGCCTATTATCTCGGAAAAAGATTTTCTCAAAACACATGTTTTAATGCTATATATATATATTATATTATATATATCTATATAACATAATAATTAATCAGCATGTAATATCCATATTGCAATAACACCATTAATTATTTTTATGAAACATGTTAATCCATTACGCGAAATAAAATATTTTATCGGCATTTAATTTTACGATAATTCAGCATAAAGATAGCAAAGCTAACACATGTGACAGATTTAAATTAACTATTGCATGCAAAAATAAATGTTATATCCCTGCGAATGTTGAACAACGTCGAAGATTAAATAGAATAATAAAATTGCATTATAATCTCATTTAATTTCAAGCATCGATACTATTATGCTGATAAAATATCGTTTCACCAAGTTTATTGCCAAATGTTCTTTTTTCACCCTCGCTTCTATCTCAGAACTGCGCCAACATGGGTTTACAAAGGAAAAGCGCCTATTCAATGACACGAGAATAAAAAGTGGTAGGGAAATCCGTGTCTTTGAACAAGGATTCGATAACACCGTTTGTCGCTAGAGGACATTGACAACTATCGGTAGACTGAACCGTTTCGCTATTCACCGATCGAATTCACTGTATCTGCATTTGAAAAATCTGTACGAGTCACAATTTTCTTGTTCACGTTACATCGTTACTACGTTTTCCATATAATACTTCATTTTATTATTTATACTATTATTAGATTGAAAATTTAATTTTTTAATAAGAAATATTGAAGTATATATTTTATAAAATAAATTATCTTCTATTTTCTCTCCTGCGAGGACATTAAATTCTGTCTCTGATGGTTTCACTGCACTTTGTTGCACTCACGCATGCAATAAGATATTTAAGAATATTTAATTAATTACTTGTCTATACATTTGTTACTTAAATGATTAACTAACATTAGGTAACGTCAGAATTCGTTATATCATTTTTCATATCGCTTATTCGAAAAATGTCATATTGAAATGAGATGCATTCGCAATTGCTAATAAACTTCGAATAGAGTTCTAGAGATGCAAAACCGCTAACTCCATTCGCAGATCCGTTCCATAATATTCTATATTTCATATGTCGCAAATCTGTCTGTTATGCAAGCGATATATTAAACGATGTAGGTGTTTTCCGTGGCGGCGCGACACGTCAAAGATAATCAGGTTGCGTCACGTTTTCGATAAACTTTAACCTGACGCAATTATCTCGCATAGTTTTCGGTCGCGGCGTGGTACGTTTGCTGTGAGCAAATGGTAGTTGTAATGTATTTAACTATCAAGCGAGAACTTCATCGACCCGACGTTTGCGAATAAATAGCGGATGCTTTCGCATCGTGCGCGTTTACTCAAGTTTTACATGCGCACATTTCATAATCTATCGTATCGAAAATGAGAGAAGATAATTAAATATGATGCGCGGGATTTGTCAATTAACGATTTTAATATAATACCGTGTAGGACAATATCGAGAAGCATATCATGTGTTCGTATTTAGTGTAATATGATTGTATTACCTTTACGTAATCACTAAAATAAATATAAATTCCACACTGATATATTTTAGTGATTAATCATTTGATGGTTTACTGTCCTACGTAATTATATGTTATTGTAGAATGGTTACGTTCGTGATATCGATAATACAAAAGAATATTATGTTTTCAACGTAAAGATATTTCCTGTTCTCCTTCGCAGTACATCAATTGATTTAAATCAAAGGAATTGTAAGCGTCGTGTTCCAATTAAGTGAAGAATCTGTTATGCAAATCGAACGCTATCGATTACGCCTTCGACAAAGCACCACGGCGAATTTACGAACAAATATCCGAGCAACGACGACAACGGAGCGTAACTATCTAAACTTTTCCAACTCAATTACTGCGAAAAATATACAGATAATGTCTATTCTAACTTAGCGCGTTTAAACAGCTGTAATTTTGGAGAACTTGCATTTCTGTCAGTTTGTCGTAAATAAATTCCGGAAGATCAACACTATGTTGCTTTAGTTGCTCAGTCAGCGATTGTATAATTTGATTTAGAGGAAACTCGAGTGATTTCTAACTTCATTGCATGCGCAACATATAGGGTAATCCTTTGAGATGTAGCCCTTTTCTAGAAAGTTTATTACCGATCGAATTATCGATTAACGTTATTTTTATTTGTCGATTAGTTAGCATTTATGTCAACAAGGTGAGCGATGCGGAGTCAAGCGGTCAGTCTTTATCAAAAAAATAAAAAAAAAACAGGGTACTTTATCTACGTTCAATTTCTCAAACGCATCTGCGGGGCGACATCAGTTTTATTTACACGCGACACGAAGAGAAATATATTTGCAGCGAATGGGATTGCCGTATGCACGTGAAAACATAATAAATCAAACGCCGACGGCGACGTCCCGCACCACGTAGAGTCTGACAAAGAAATCTTTGCTAACGGCGCCTTATTATCATTCCCTGTCATGCGACATGAATATAATAGACGAGAACTCATTGAACGTTCCCCGTTATATTTTCACCAGGAATTCTATATCGTGCCTTTGAAATCATGCGATCTCGGAATAGGACACTGCAGCCGTTTTTATTAACGTAAATTTTCCTCTTCATTTATATCCTATATATCCGAATGTCGAGTCGCTTTGTTTCGCACGGTCATATTTTACGTCGGAAAAAAGTTACACATGAGCTCGTACAAGGCGTCATAAGGCTTCCTGGCTTTTATCCAGACATGTATATTATGTTTTTTTTAAATTAACTTGCGATATAATCCTTCTTGACAAAAATATCGAAATAGTAACCATTTATGAATAATAAATAATTATATGAATAATTATGAATAATTAGATTTGAAAATTTTGCTTTTTACGAGATAAATTTCAGGCGAATGCAATTACATAAAAAAATCTTATTTCTTATTTATGTATATAAATATCGAAGAGATATTACTGGGTATTTGAATTTTAGTTTGAGGTTTCTTTTTACGGAGAAAATTATTTCTAATAATTTATTAATCTAACTTTATTGATTGTTTTCCTTTTAGGAATCATAATTGATATAAGTATTGTTTTATCTTTATTAGTCATTGAATATTAAGAAGGATAAAATGTTTGCGTTAATTGTGTCTCCTGAAAAGAAAACAGTCTTTGTCA
>Ga0157364_1007695_pt1 | contig 11161 bp, 7 predicted proteins | sample AttsexASBM2_FD_111476 | JGI IMG/M metagenome (GOLD analysis project Ga0157364, IMG submission 111476) | Fungus gardens microbial communities from leaf cutter ant in Ribeirão Preto, State of São Paulo, Brazil - Atta sexdens ASBM2 | ecosystem: Host-associated > Fungi > Mycelium > Unclassified ...
CGCTTTAAATTTTCCGATAGATCGTCACGTGCATTTGATCCAATGTTCCAGATGCGATATGTATGATTTACATTTGATCCCACCGTGTTTCGCGGTCTCGTAAATTATGTGTCAATCACATCAGTTAAATGTCGAAACGTAGGCAGGTAGCCGAAACGTGCGCGTTAGCTGATAACGACAGGCGACGTGCGTTGTTAAAATGTACAACGTGGGTGAAAGTGGACGCGCGGCTGACACACACGTATGTAGGTATATACATACATATATATGTATATATACGCGTCTGTCGCTGGCAGATCCCATTTTGCCTCACACATGCATAAAACGTGTGCATAGCGTGAGAGAACGACCTTAGATCGCCTTGGGAGTCGGTTTCCATTGAGAAGTCGTCGAGTTCCCACCGGCGCGGCACCAGCGAATCCAGTACGAAGAAAAGATATGAAGAAGCACGGTACAAAGTTCAGCGCACCTAAGCCACCGACAAACTTCCTCCTCGCTCGTGTGTATTTACAATCCTGTGACCAATATCTGTTGCTTCATGGATACAAAAAAAATCCATAATTGCGCAGCATCTCCGTCGTATGACATTGTTCTCTTTTCTAATTTTCCGTAAAGTAAAGACACAATATTATATTATACTTTCGGTAAAGTTTTAATATTTTTTTCTAAAGTAAAGATTTAATCTTTGAAAATTGTGCACGATGTAACAGATTGATTTTCAATATTAAACATAATCTCGATAATCAAACGGTAATTAAATATTTGCATTTTGTTCCGTGTATATGAATTAAAAAACAGGATCGATTTATCCACATCGGTATTCTACGAAGAATTTTATTTTTCGTTATAAATTAAATGGGAAGATTGCGAGGAAAAAAATTCTCTGTTAGAAATATCCAAATAAAATCGAACGCGAAGGATGAGTATTTCCCACGCGTTTCTCAGGTATACACTTTCTTCCCATAGATGATTCGGCAAATCTAGGAAAGATTCCCCATCTGGAAACACTATTACTATCCTCGACGGTACTTAAGCATAGCGAATCATCTTAGCATAGCGACTGCCACAGCAACAACAATTTTAATGCAGTTCCTCATTTATTCGCGATGTCGACACGATGAGATCATTTCTCGTATATTCCCGAGGGAAATTTGTCGTCCGCTCAAGTAGTTTCCATGATATTCTAATATGTTGAGGCTCTCAAAGATAGAAAAAGAGAACGATCATGACAATGGACTCAAGAAAAAAAGCAAGAGAAATGAGAGCGCGACGAAAGGACGCGTCGAAAAGGCAAATTGATCGTGAAGGACACCGTAACGATAAAATTCTTTTTATGCTTAGGCCTTATTATCTTTCCCGTTAAACCGCACGATTGACTGTATCCAAAAGAAAAAGTTCGTTCTTTTCAAATTTAATCATAAAAAGCTGAACGTGGCCATATTTAAGGCTTTATAGAAAATTTAATCGGTGTATTATGTAAAAGCAAAAGAGTTGAATCGAATATTGTTTTACTTTGACAATATACAGTTTACAAAATTCTTGTAAAAAAAGATATATATTATAAGATTATTTTCATTATATGCTATAAGGAAAGTTACAGATCCGAATACATAGATCATAATCAAGGATCAAATAAATTGAAAATTAGCCAAGTAAAGATGTGAAATGAATTCGATTAACATTAACAATAATTCTTTCTCCATTTGCTTACTGATGAACATTATTAAAAAATCAAGTAAAAATAATAAGATATAAAATTAAAAATAATTTATTCACCGTTAAGTTTAATTGAGATATCTATACATAATTTTCAGACATTTGTATTCCATTACAGCATCCACATCTATATTTTATCCATTTCTGAATACAATATGTAATACGATGTTTGCTAATTATTACATAATTATTACATGGTACTAATTAACGTTGAAGAAGCGCACGCTATGTATTTAATTGATAAGAGAATAGAATTGTTCGGAGAAATCAGTTCCCTGTATATATCAAATTTCCATCTTAAATTACACATAATTTGCGCACGAAAGAAATAATAAACTGAATCAGCAGAGTATCGAATGTGAAATTGACTCGCTTTAAAACTAAATGGGACTTTATTCTTTCTCTCGCATTTGATTGAAAATACTTCGCGTAAGGCTACGTACTTGTACAATAGCTGTACGGAAAAAAGTCGATGTCCAATAAAAGTCTCTCAACTCGAACTTGAACCATAGAAAGCCTTAGAAACTACCAGACTTCCTGCGTTGAAAGTGAGGAGAGACGATTCAATGTATTCTCGGAGCACTGGCAGCTTGCTCTAATGGAATTGCCAGTCGATCACCGATTCCCGTCTTAACGACGGTCCGTATTTGTGTTGCAGACTCTAAACTTGTGCGACCGGAGATTGGAAATCTTAAACGCGATCAATGCTATTGCCTATTGCCATTTAATTTATATATACACAGCCAAAATCTTTTTATTGGATTAATATATTGTCCACAAAAATTATTGCAATAATATAAAGCAATATTTAATCATTTAATATCAATATGATAAATATTGCATTCAATAATATTATATTGTAATTATTACATTTATATAAAGCAATATTTAATTATTTAATATCAATGTGTGATAAATATTGCAATCAATAATATTGTAACATTTGTTATAAAAGGAAGGTACAATAATTTGATTTGTATCATTGATAATAATTTAGCAACTTGAATATGTGCATTTTCGAAAAAACGATTTTTGCTTATAATAACTTTTAATGATAGAACTTATCGGACTGCAATATCTGGAAAGTATTTCTCTTTTGGATCAAAAACTGTAGAATCTCCTTGTAAGAAAAACATTTTTAACGAACCGATATTTCGAAACAAATCAGTTACATTGCAGCTTTTTTCCGAAGAAACAATAGAAAGAAAATATCAAAATCGAATAATAGCAGTGTATGCAATTTCATGAAATTGCTTGCGCACAATTCCATTCTTGTAGAGGCTCTTTAGAGTGCTATAGGTAAGCATCGATCGCTTTTGGCAATAGTAATCGGTTTAATGTGATCCGATTACGCTGTTACTTTACGAATGATTCGCTCGATTTTTCAATTGAATTCGCAACAGTACTTTCGAGAGAAAGTCAATCCTACTCAAATTTATAAATTTTATTCGTCTCCAGTTTCCTTTTATGCGTGCATATATGTATCATACTTAACCTATATTACGTTGATATTTTGCGCAAAAAAAAAAATATATGAAGGGAGAACGAGAGATACAAGCAATAAACTCCATAAAGTGGAATTCTTGTTCGTAACGATTATGACCAAGTTTTAAACAGCGCTCCATGAAATCATAAAATTTCGACAGTGTTATGAAATTTTAAACTTACGACCATGTCATCCCGTCCTTGAAAGCAGTAAACGCAACGAGCATTTTTATTACATAATTCTTGAATTTTTCAAATTACTGTTTGTAATAAAGCTTGGCAGATTTGAACGAAATAGAGATGAGTTGGGATACTTGTATAGGTCTCCTCCTATTACACATTAATACACGAACGAACTACACTAGAAACTGGCTGTACCTGTAAATAGTTTTATTCGACCATAATCAACTGGATTTTATCATCGATTAAGACTAAATCTGTAATTAAAAAATGTAACCGGGAGCAATTTCGTTGGAGATTTTTGTAAAATTTTAGAGGATTTTCAATTCTTTTCTCTCTATTTTAACTTGATTTTATTTATCATTGTCCGAATTCTTTTATTTTTTTTTAAATATGCAGATTCGATACATGCTTCAATCCAAATTATTATTATTTGTAACACCGATCTCGTGCACATAATATCATGCATAAATAAATTAAAGAGAGAAAGAAAGGAATATTGGGAATGAACAGAATAAATGAACAGAATATTCATAAATGCTAAATCAATGCAAGTTTAATATTATATTAACGAATGCTTATTTCAAGAGTAATAATTTTTTTCGATGTTTTAAATTCGAGCGCGATAGATGATAACTGGAAGGAATTCATCACGTGAGAGAGGAAATATTATTAGAGAGGACTAATGGAAAAAACATCCCTACTTTTTCGAGTAGACGAAGAGAGAGATAGAGGAAAAGAAAAAAATAAGGCAGAGGACCATGATTTTCTACTTGAATTATCTTTTGTTTTTGCGCGGTTCGAGCAGTTTAATGCCTGGAATTGCAGTTGGATCAAGAAATCGAATGAAATTAAATCACTTTCTAATGAGTTCATGATGAATGTATGTAAAACCCTATATCGAGGGTATAAAACAAAAACCTAAAGTAGAAAAGTAATATCACAGATTTCAATTCAAGAGATGAATAATTAATTCTATCGTATGATCTTTTCGACAAAAATATTTTCTCTGATATCATCTGTCCCGATCTTATATAAAATAATATTTTGAAACAGACAGCCTCAAATTTGTGAAATAAAACATTTTATACAATCTGTCATGTATAGAATTCACGAGAAATTGCTTTCAAGCCTTAAATATGCATCTTTACACATACACAAATACGTTATTCGAACCACGTTTCTGTCAGATAACTCTGAACATCAAGCATGACGTAAAAGCTTAGAGGATAAATCCTGTAAAAGAGGATATCATGTAAAATATTTATATTAAAATGCGAAATTTATTCGAAAAATGTTTCAAATTCACGAGAATTGAGACAAAAAAATCGTTTAAAAGTCTGTGATAGAATTATGAATCAATGTAATAATAAAATTGAGAGCAAATATTATTATTAATATTGTAATCTAAACTGAAAAAAGCAAGTGTGTTCAAAAGAAATAAGAAGTTATTATTTTCTAATTTTCCTTCCTAATAAATACCGCTAAATAGTCTTGCGCGTGTAAGATTTATAAGTTTAATAGCGTAATTATATTCTACTTCTGTGATGTGAATTATTGAGTTGAGTTGGCATGACAATATATTATACTAATTTTAGTTCAAGGTTCTACATTTACTTCCAACTATATTAATTGTTATACATCGATCCCTCCCCCTCTCTCTCTCTCTCTCTCTCTCGATGTAAAGCGTGATGACCTTTTTAAAAACATGACTAATCGCTCTCATTTCGTAAGATATTCAAAATATTAATATCAATATTCGAGTATTTAATTTTATAAAATCAATGTATTTCAGGTAGAAGTAAATGCAATAAAATGCGTTTCATAACAACCCAATTTTCCGTGTATCCCTAACGCATGTATACACACGTGCAAGCACTTATCCGCGTTGCATCGTCAATTTGGCAAAGTCTGGATGCGTGCACGCAGTTAATCAACGGATGAACCAAAACCAAACAGGTCAAACTGGTGGGTGTGTCATTCTCGTGCATTCGCGCACTACATTGGTTCCTGCCGGGTGTGCTGGAGTACTTGTAGCGTATGTACGAAGACGCACATGTGTACTGTGTATGTATATATGTATATACTTATAGCAACGCGTCTGCGTGAGTGAGCCGCTCAGCCGTTATTTGAAGCAATCTGGAGACCATAAATCGCGGCATAAGTATCGTGTTCGCCTGGATATGCGGGCGGTATCTATCGCAAGGCGATGGAAAAATGTCAATAAAAGCAGCCTCGTTTGCGCTCTTTCTGTCGTATCATCTAAACGCAGCGTTGTCGCGTCTCTCTCTCTCTCTCTCTCTCTCCCTCTCGCTCTCTCGATGCTCACGTTACATTTACGTGTATCGATGTGACGACAGCGATCGATTTGAACGGGCTCGCGTTACTTCCGAGTCGCAACGAACCGCGTAGGCAGGTTTGAAAAAGAGACGAGTGAAAAATATGCGACGCAAAATTAATCGCAGTGCATGAACGATCCTGATACGATCCGCAAAAAATAAATATCTATCAATTTTGAATTACGCAATTAGCGTAAACATTGTACAGTATTTGATGTAAAGAGTTTCGTACATTTTAATATCCAAGTAAAAATTCAGAAATGACAAAAAATTTACAAGCTATATATACAATATTTCATCGCGCAATAATAATTTGGCACTAATTGTTGAAAGAAAATTAATTTCGTTTTTCGCAAGAAAAAACACACCGCGTGTGCGCGATTTGCTTCGTAAGCCGATCTCGGCTGCTAGAAATAATCTATTTTTTCATATTAAACGATGCAAGCGTACGAGAGGAGAGTTCATTGTGCAGAAAGAACGTAACGCGCGCTCGTCATGCATCGACGGGATAACATTTATATATCGTGTACGGTTTTACGTCGCGATTTCTATGTGCGTGCATCGCGGCGACACGGACAACAAGCCGGTCGTAAATATTTACAGAGAGCATCGACAAATCGATCCTTTACGCTCGAACGCGGATCAGGCTATCCCTTCGTAGTTTGTGGGGCAGTGACCGAGGTGAGGGGAGGAAAACGGGGAAAATAAGTACAAAAATCGATGACGCAATCGTTTCAGCACACCAGCGTCAGTACCGGCTAGCGGAATTTATCCGATAATGCGATGATATGGCTGGCATGCGATGTGTATGGTGTGTCGCTAGTTAACCCTCTATAAACCACACGTATCTGCTTCTATGGAGAATATTATACGCTGAAAAAGAACGAGCAAAACCTGACGATTATCCTCCTTCGAATCAATATCGAGTTAATTGAATAAAATGTCATATTACTGCATAATCAATGTAATAAATGCTTAGGCCAATTGATTAAGACGAGTAAGATGATTATTGGCACCTTCCTCTTACAGTTATTAAATTGACTGCGAGACGAGTGATGCTGCTATTTTTAAAAATATCATTATTGTTGTTGTTGTTATTATTATTATTATTATTATTATTATTTTCTGCATTATACCAACGAAGAGTAGAAGCGAATGTAATGGAGACCTCTGAAGAAATAAATGGATACGCAAGATCCAGTTGAACATCCTACATTGAAAGAAAAAAAAGTTAAGAAAAGGAAGAAACAAATGTTATATCTGTTTTACGTAAGACTCGAGGGAAAGTATATCGGAACATCAGTTCAAAGTAATTTCGAGAATTCGAGACACGTGTTTGTCCTTCGGCAGGAAACGACGTACAGTTCTTTTCTCAATTAATTGGCAGACGCAGCGACTCCAAAGGATTCATTCTAATACAAGTCACGTGTGTCTTTAAGAAAAAGAACAGACGAATGTATTTCTAGAAAATATTGTGACAAATAAATCTCATTTCAACGATTGTAGCTGTTTAACTAATTAAACAACAAAATATCTTCGAAATATTATTAAACAAAAAAAGCAAAAGAGAGATTATTAGATTAATAGATAATAAAAGGATATTATAGATAATTCTGAATTTCTGATCTCTCGAAATGTAGCATATTTGATATGAATAGATGTTTGATGCACATCGATTCGATTATTTCGTGATTATATGAACATGATATAATCTAACTTTCCCAAAACTATATGTCATACTAAAATCAATCACTTGTCATTATATCATAATAGATATAGCCATCGCAAATGGAATTATTCCGAAATGTTGTAACTCGTTAATGGAATATCGTATCGGAATATGAAAACAAAACTTCTCACGAGATTTATAATGCGTAAAAAGCCAATGACGGAATGACACTTGCTTTTTATGGTGGAGTAATCAAAGTTTGAAATATACGATACAAAAATACTGTTTTAATCTCTTATTAGGATTCATATTTGTCTTTGTGCAACAATTAATTACATAATTGTCTATATTGTTTAATATTTCTACAATCGATAAGATATAAAATTGTGCTATTATATATATATATATATATATATATACGTTGATGCGATTGTATGAAAAACGGTGAGATCTATCTCAAGTTTCGAAATTCGTTTCCGGATAACTTTCGCAGCAGATTGAATATCCAATCTGTATTTAATAACATCTGAATATGCCAACAGAATAATTATGACGATGAGCATCATTATTCTCGAATGATTCTCATTGGTCGCCGCGATTAATTATCGCTGCCTGACAAGCCGTATTGTTTCACTTTGGTGTCCAACAAACGCGTCTGCGGCCGTTACCGGAGTAGAAACGGTAACTCCCGTTTGTTCGTTTCACAGCGTCGAAACGGCGCGGCGAGAGAAACGAGGAAGCGAGGCAACGATGTGTAACAAAACGCGTACGTGAACAGCAATGTGCCGATCGAAGTGCTGGAAAATGAACGAATGCTGTTCGCGTGAAAATACTGTCGCAGAGAAGAAGACACGTCATCAATAACGACTGAAAGTTAAAGAGAAAGATGAATGGAAATAAAACGCGAGCAATATGTTGTAGAATCTTCCCTGTGCCCCGATTCTGTAACTTTTCATCATAGTTCGGAATCGTTATATTGTCGTTGTGTAGCCTTTTTTTTTACCATGTATAATCTGCGTAACGACAATATAACGATATCGACAATGTCGTTAAGAGTTACAGCATCGATCGGCTAATGAAATTGAAATTTTTCTTCTCGATATTCTTCAGGATTTTAAATATTCTAAATAAATGATTTATACTTGCTGTCATTTATCTTCTGTCGATGGAAAAATAAATTTGAAAAAAGCGAGTGTAAATATTAGAAATAAATTACATTTCAAATTATCTCATATGTATACGAAAAGTATTTGTACATGAGAGATATCTTTAAATAAAAAGAACATTATTTTTAAAAAGTAAATTAGCAATTTATCAAAGAATGTATCTTAAAATTATTATTTTACTTAAAAAATGCACACATAACATTCAAAATATATTATTTTTAAAATAAGCAAAAATTGTATCACGTAGTCATACAAAAAGTACAATTAAAAAATTTAATAATTAAGAACACACGAAACTCTTTTTCATTTATATTGACAGATTATGACGTATTGTACAAAATTGTTAATTAATATTTATTTTCTACAAATAAGATTTTTTTTTATAAAAAAAATTCCTCTGTACAAATATTTGTTGCACTCATTGTAATAGAACTTTCCTTTCTACATTTTAAAATTCATAAGAGACGATGAATATATGAAATCATTAAATTATAATACATGCGATCGATAAAAATTCTTAGCTAACCACGCGAAAATCATCTCCGCGATAACGAGTAAACCTTCATAAATGTGCAAGAATGCATTTTCGTATCGGAATAACGATAAACAACGATATGTTACACTCGTGCGTGTAAACGAAGTTGGACGCTTTCAACGAGATTGGGTCTCGATAGAATTGCTCGCTCGCGAAAGCGAAAAGTTTCGTCGGGGAGATTCGCTTTTCTCCTCGATAATTTTCACCGATCGCTTCTCTTTCGTTCCGTTCTGGAAACGAAGTTCGATATTGGATAAATAAGTACGACGTTGCGTGCAGAACGGTAAATATCGCAAATTTAAAAATATTTTATTGTTCGCAAGTCCCGTTTACCGATGTTACGTATGCGCCCCGTGTAATAACGTAACGTTAATTAAAAACGGGATAATGCTAATGCAAGCACCGGAGATATGCCAGATTACTCCGAGCGAGTTACGAGCTCGGAAAAATTTGCATTGTCAGCGCCGTCTCGTCGCGTCTCGTCGCGATGTCGGCGTTGCCTCGATTTTACCCCGCGATTTCTACCGAAATCACTGCGATAGCACGTGGTTCGGCACCGTCAGCTGGGTCAAGGTCCTCCAATGCGTGTGTACGAAATGGCATTTTAATCCACGAGAATAAATTTCGCGGCAAATGTTTCCTTCCAGCGGAAATGTACGAGGGACTTAGAAACTCGGCATCAAACATGTAGAACGCAAATTCTACAATACTTATGAAATTACACTCCAAACGTTTAAACAATTCATACGTTGAATACACGTTGAGTAATTCATTAAACCACGGAATCAGATTTGCTGGGAATTATGCAAAAGTTTTCGATTTCTCCTCTCTCTCTCTCTCTCTCTACCTCTATTTATTTATTCGAAAGCTTCGTGAAATACCAAAGGTTGCATATAACAAATTCTCGAAAGAAATTAAATTAAAGCAACGAGTATCTGCAACTGATTTTTCCGATTTTTTCGAAAAGATGTGAAATTGAAGATTGCAGTATAAAGCGGATAATCATCTTTGATATTCTGGAAATTATATAAAGTATAATAGCGTAATAAAGGCTCATCGATGCGTTCCTTTCGCGTGTTACGTAATTCCCGTTGCAACAACAATACATTCACATTCATGGTTAATTTATATACACTCACAGTTAATTTATTGTGTGTCCAGTGATGGTATCGAGAGATAAAAGCTTTTTGCACACGTTAATATTCCAGGAATACGTGCAGCTCGTTGCCTTCGAGATCGGAAGGAACTCGACGATATTTTCAAACTTATCGCTATGACCTTCTACATTCACGTTACATACGCGTTTGTTTCCGGCCTTCATTCATGAAACTATGTTGATTCATAAAACTAGACGACTATTTCCAACAACTTTTTCAACCGTAATATTGATATATTACGTGCGTTTATTTTTAATTACATTCCTGACGTAATAGTCTCTCGATTCCTTCGTCATACATATTTATTTCTGTAATACTACTCTACTTCATCTCGCTTGAAATGAAATTATTTTCGAAATGTTTCCATTCCAGGGCGAAGTCTTTCCATAATCGTAAAATAAATTAAATCGCAATTAAATCGAGATTACTAATTGCAAAACATTATCAAATGTAAATTTTGTTTTAATTGAAAAATTTTCTAAAGGCGAATCCCAAGAGCAACGCAAATATGTAATTTTCGAAAGAAATACGAAATCATGTTCTGCGTCTAATTATATTTTCTTCCCACATTTCGTCTAGATTAATAACAAATAAGTTATTTAGATTAAGTTTTTTACAAATCAACATTCTAAATATGTATAAATAATTGAGATAACTGCAAACGAATATCATTCATGTGAACTGACTGGAAACAATAGCATAACTATTATATTCAAAATCCATGCGGTAGTTCCGGTTAGATAAAGTCAAGTACCGCTCTTGGAACACATTATCACGGAAACGAATTGTGGTTCACGCTTTTATAATAATATCCGTAATAGGTTATTTTCAAATTTGATATCAATGAGATTGAGATATTAATAGAACACAACAACGAAGCATGCTGATGCTACACAAATAGCGCTCTCGCGATC
>Ga0157364_1007696_pt1 | contig 11160 bp, 9 predicted proteins | sample AttsexASBM2_FD_111476 | JGI IMG/M metagenome (GOLD analysis project Ga0157364, IMG submission 111476) | Fungus gardens microbial communities from leaf cutter ant in Ribeirão Preto, State of São Paulo, Brazil - Atta sexdens ASBM2 | ecosystem: Host-associated > Fungi > Mycelium > Unclassified ...
ACATACTTCCTTTACGTGCGTCTACAAGGGAACGGCACTCGCTTTCCCATAGCTAAGAAAGATCGGGAGGTGTTTGTCCGGATAAATCAATTTTCCGCGATATGAAAAGCTGGTAACTGGCAACTGGTCGCGGTTGCGCCGCCTCATCTCGAACCGAGACCCTCTCTCGAGCCTACCCTCGGGGCATCTCATCCGAGGACTCTGGAGCCCTCGAAAAAAGACGGATCCTCCTCGTAGTGTCGAGGTGTCGCGCGTGAGAAAGGGGTGCGAAAGCTCGTCTTGTCTCTGTAGCTGCCGCTGCACGCTATGGTGCCTCCGAGGCCCTTTTGTCAGTGATTATGGTTTTCTGTCGCCTGTACGCTCCTTCTCTGCAAGTATAGGAAGGAAGGAAAGAAGGCGCGCACACACGGGAGGCATGGCGGAATGCGACGCAGACGCAAGCCTATAGAAACCTGATTCCGTTTTTCCATCCCCTCCTTCACTCCGGATTCTTCGTACGCAAGAGAGTTCGTTCTCTCCCTCTCTTGGTACTCGTTCGTTCTCTCATCCCCCGATTCCGATGTCGCAGTTTTTCTGTCTCTCCTCTCCCGGCCGCGTGACAACGACCCGGAGCTAAGTAAACATCATCGTTGGACTCTAATGGAAATCGAATTGAGCCCACGACACAACACAACGCAAGCTTCCGCAGCGCGCGCGAATGTGCGCTAAACGGCGCCATCGTGGAAGACCGGTTCCACGTTTAGTCTGTGAACCCTTTCCTTTTCTTTTAGAAATTACTCGACCAAAATGTTCTCCACTTCTCTCTTTCTCTCTCTCTCTCTCTCTCTCTCTCTCTCTTTCTCTTTCTTTCTTTTGGCCAGCCTCTTGGCTTCATGATGCGACATTAAAAAGCTCGCGGACCAGAAAGGGGTGCGTGCTTGTTTGCTTTCACGTGAAAGCCAAACCTTTGCTTTGTGTCGAATTTCTTTCATCAACGACAGCAAACGAGGATAAATTGTTGGCGCCATTGTAAACGATTTCGGTTTACCACAGCGGTCTTGTAATCGTGCTAAATAACTCCTCGTCGAGATCCAATCGATCGTAACAGAACGAGGAAGGGAAGCCGCGAAAAGAATTCGCGTTTGCCCATTTGATTGCATTCTCAAGAGAAAGGCAAGAGAGAGAAGAGGAAAAAACAAATTTTTCCTCTTGCACGAAGGATTTCTTGTCGTTCAAAGAAAAGGCTCTTAACCCGATTGCTTGACGACTCAATCCCGGCACAACCCTACAATGCGAGAGTAGATCGAGATAACATTGTCGCACGATTTTTCGTGACGACCATTGTGACGCACAGCTGGCCGAAGGGTTGCACCGCCATTACGGCGATTTTGTCCCTTGATTCCAGATGGGTTGACCCTCCAAGAAGATACACAGACGGCTTCGTAACTCTTTCCTTTGGAAATTAATTGTTGCACCGGTCCCGCCGCGCCGCGGCTAGGGTAAGGCCCACTGGGACCCCCGAAGTGTTTCTTATCGCGCTGCGAGTTCACGAAACGATCTGGAAAGACGAGAGGACGAGTTTTCACGCAAATGCCATCGATCTATATTGCTGCAGAACGATTTTTCCTCGTGCGATTCTTCACCTCGTCTTTCGCGACTTTTTCTTTCTTTTATCCTTCGCTAGAGGGTACGATGTAGGGTGTAATACGATATGGGGATTATGTCGCGCCTCGACGGCACCTAATTGAACCCTGGAGGTACCGGATGTTGTATATGTTGTGACCGTTAGTCGACCAATTCCTGAACGACTTCATTCATCTACTTTTTACAATGAGCTACCTTGATGCAACGGAACACAATACGCATCCTGAAATAATTTTGTACTACTTGATCTGCTACATTTACTTTATAGAAATAATTAAATTCAATCATGTTTAAAGTATTCAAGTTACATTTTATTTTATTTTAATATAATTATAGACGTGCATATTTCTCTGCAATACTATGTTATAATAACATAGTACAAGTTTTGATCAATTTTTTATTATTGAATAAGTAATGGGTGTGTCTTATAGAACTTTTTATACTGAAAAAGGATATCTTTTCAAACATTCCATCAGCCTTCAATTTTTAGAAACTCTACTTTGAATGTGTAATTGTAACATATAGCTATAACAATTTTTAATATTTTTTTTTACAATGTATTACTATGTATGTATTTTTGCAATTATATTATGTATTTTACAATGTAAAAATAAATATGATGTAAAGCTTTTATTGTTTTAAGTGATATTAAAATAATAAAATTTATTAACAATATTTAATGTCAAAAAATTACAATAATTTAGAAGTTTCAGTTTCTCAATACTTAAATGATGATTCATATGTATTTTACTTTATATCATGAAATAAAAGAAAAATGTTGCAAATTATTTAAATTTATAGAATTTTTAAAATAATAAGATTCTGTTGTTAAAACTTTTTTAATCTTATATTTTTTTCAGTAATTAAAAATACATAAAAATATTCAGGTGTTGAGAAACTGAAATCTTGTAACACAGTGTAATTTTTACTTTAAACATGTGCATTCATTACAACATATCTTAACATTACGTCGTAGGAATAACGATCGATTGCCTTACAAAATGGTTTATATCGAAAGGTGTAAAAATATCGCAGGCTCCGTCAGCAAAGAGGAAAGTAAACGGTTCACCGTGGGCGTGCAAGATTTCCCTTTCGAGCGCTACGATTGAATTTTATTCAAAGGTCGCGTCGTACATTCCGTTGCGATGGCAAAAGGGTTGACACGGCCTTGTCGAATCGTCTCCGAGCACCTTTTCTCGCACGGGGGTCGAACTCTGCTAACAGCTGGCGTCACTAACATCGCGTGACTATCACCATCGTAGGGGTGTCGCGTACGTTATTTGGATTACGAAACGGGGGTTGGTGACCTCGGCTCGGCATATACGAGAAGAAAATATTTTCCAGTAAAGCTATCGCTTCGGCCGATAAATACCAGTATGCAGCCTGCAGGCTGTGAAAGCCAGCACGCGCGACACGAGCATAAGTGCCGACACACACGTGCACTGTGCAAGACATTTTTCCAGGACGCGCAACCCGGGAAGACCAGTTTCTGCGGCTGATTCTGGTTCTCTCGAGAGGAAGGGCCAAGGTGAACGCAACTTCCGACGGCGGCGACCATTTATTTTGACAGTGAGGACGGGGAACGAGTGTGATCTAGCTCGTTGACGCGTCTATAGCGTAAATAACCGCGATGAAAGAAAGCGCGGAAGCGAAAGAGATTTCGAGAGACGTCAGAGAAGTTAGAAAGGAATAAATATGATTTGATATGATCCTCTTTTCACGTTGTATAATATACCTGATTTATCAAAACATTCTGCACGAGAGGGAATATGATTAATGAAACGCTCCTGAAAATATTCGAGTATTGCGTTATTGCTGCGCAAGGAGTCTCAAGCACGATATCGGATTAACCGATGTTATATCCCATTCGTACTCGTAACGAGAATTAATGGATTCGAGCGCAATCGGATAGTTCTGGGTCAGCGCGATGCATGTAATAAGAAATCAAGAAGGCTACGTAATAATCGAGATAACATTAACGCACTAAGGATTTAATAATCGACGAAGCGCGCAATCCAATTTAAGTCGAAAGTCGATTTTCTCGAAAATCATGTGTTTACGAAATCGAGGAAATCGTTGAAGATCCGGTGATTCGATTAGCCGCCCATTCCGAAATCCGATCCGAGCAATTTAGAAGTGCTAAAAAGCGTCCAACGGAAACGCCACCCTCAGCGCGTCGCATAAAGCCAAGGAGTGTAAACAGCGGAATGAAATTTCGATGCAATCATACGATTACGATTCGATGTAACGTGCCTAACTCTGTAATTACGTTGTTACCGCTCCCATAGGTTCAATGCGGTTCCTTCGTGCGTGTCCGTCTAAGCAGGAATGTCGTGAGATCCCTTTTACCGTCTCTCTTTCCGGCACAGAAGAAAATGCTATTTGGCCCTCCATCCTTCCCACCTCTCCCCCCCCCGCCCTAGGTAATTTTATTCGATCCTTTCAAAAGAGAAAAGATTTACATGAGCAAATTTACACGGAAAGAACGATTTTGTTAAAGAATGTAAAACTTTAAATACAATAGACATATATCTTCTAAAAATAATTTTGTTGAACCATTAAAATAATTATTCTTCAGATCAAATGTTTGGAAATGTTATATAATTTATAATTCTATGTATACCTAGTCTTAAATGATTTTTGAATTTCATAATATACATAGAAAGAAGAGGTTTGTTAAAATATTTAAAAATTTAGCTAGATACGTATAAAAATAATTTTGTTGAATTATCAAGATAATATTAACATTTTTGGAATTACTCAATTATTCATAATAAAGTGTTTTTTTAACAATAATTCTTTAAGTCTAATAAATAATCGTTATTGGATATATATAATTAATGTTAAGAACACATTGTTATGAATATTTGAATAAGTAATAAAAAAAATGACAATTTTTAAAAAGTGTTTCCAAACTTTGGGCTTAGAGTATATAATGAGCAACGCTACAAAAAGTTTTGGCATCCTATTAATCAACTTGACTGTCCTACATAATTATTTTGATTGCGTAATAAAATTATTTTCAGCCATCGTTTTTTCCCGATATATTATAAAATTCAAAAGTTCGTTTTAAAACTATACCTAGAATTATAAATTTAAAAATTTAATGGAACAAAATGAAGATCTTTATATCGATCGTCATGCACGCGTTATACGCAAGAAAAATTAAATGAGAGGAAGAGCAAAATGAGCGTACATAAAACGATCTCGTGTGCTTAACGACAAGCGTGTGGGCACTTGTAACCGTTCCACTTGTTAATGTAGCATCCCATAAGGTAGCTCATAAAAAATATGGAATCTCGCAAACTGAATGAGCGCGCGAGAGGATTTGTAAGAAACTCGATTGACATTGGATGAAAAACACCCTTCGCACGCGTCTTTCAACATATTCGTATATTTCATACAATTCAAAGAAAAATTGCACTTGCAATTACTTGCTAGAAATAATTTTCTTTCTCTTCGTTTTGCGAAGATGTGAGTGTAGATATGCGAATATTATCTAGTGATTTGATTTTTTTTGTAATTAATAGAATGTGTTCTTCATTCTAATTAGGATTTTAAACATTCCTACGTTCACTTTCCTACATTTTTCTTTTTATATAATTGATTATATTATTTTATTATATAAATTTCGATAAATGTATGAATTTTTATTTAAACTCTCCTGATGGTTTTATTAGATTTACTCAATTAAAAACCTCTTCATAAAAAATGTCAAACAATTAAATTTTCTTTTATGTTATACCTGTAAATTTATATTTCATTTTTATTAAAATATTATATATTTAATATTATTCTTTTTTATTAATTATGATACTTTCTCAAAATTAATTAATGCCTTTTAATTAATATAAACTGGATAGATATGGAAATTAATTAATATCTTTTAATGAACGTAATAAATTGAATGAATTTTATAAACCCAGCGTCAATAACTGTGTTACAAATTTTGTCGTCAGCTCCAAAGGGTAAATATATTATTTTGTTATCGATGACAATTCTGCAGCCTAATCCCGGGCCTTGGCTACTATTTTTGTGTTCTGGTTGAAAGTAGAGTATCGATCAAACGGCGAAGATAACGATTACGATGCGAATTATACGGGCGCTTTGGCGAAATTCTAAAAACGTGCAGTCGTTGCCGACCGGATAAGAGTCCCGTAGAAGAAAGGGGAGTAGAAATGCTGCCGAGAGAGATCTAAACGGAACGGTGCGGCGCCCGCAGAGAACACTGGGTCACAGCAAACGGAACGGTGCAACGCCCTGATATACTCCGTCCTCGTCCGATTCGCCTTTGCGCGCCGCAATGTTCTTTCTCGCTCGCTCGTGTATCATCGATTCACCGCTCGCTGTCATTCTCGCGACCGCGAGAATAGCGTACGTCCGTCTCTCCCGTCGCTAGCATCAACTATATCTCGTCTGTAACGTCGACTTCCGTCCCACGAATACCAAGCTACTGTCGTGCCGTTGCTGCCTCTTTCATCGATGAACTTCATAGTGTCTCCCTTTCATATCGCACACAACCGTTGCTTCCTCTTTTCTCCAGGTAGTCGTTTTTCGAACACACCGGTCAGCTGCTCTCCCACATCTGGCTTTTCATTCACCTCAATGCATTTCTCGCACGGAGGAGCCAGATGTGAAAATTTCAAAGTAAAAGTTCGCGAGTCATGTCAGAAATATTATTAGTCGCTTTTCACCTGTTAAAAGTATTTGTCTAAATTATCTAATGATCGCCTTCAGTTACTTTGATTAATTAAATGAAAATAATCAGGATCATCATTCTATATCCAGATTATTTTCATCAAGAGGTCTCATTGAATTACTTCTGTTTTATATATGTATATATATATATATATATGTATATAAAGTGTTTGTGAATATCTCTCGAGGTAGTCTGGTGGACTTCTTTTATTGTTTCTTTTTCTGTTTTTTTAATTAGATACTTTCCAGAACCAGATGCTCTCTCATCTCTCTCTTTTCTTCACAACTGGAGCCTTCTTTGTTCTTGAGCTTCCCATGTAGCCTGTAGCTTTTTTTCCTTCTCTCTCGTTCCCACTATGTTTGTCACTGTCGCTCGATCGAGTAGAATGAAAGAGCACGAGTCGTTCCTGTATCTGACACAGAGGGGCAGGGGGAGGACCATTTCCTGTCCGACATGGACATTATTCTCGTCAGCTGTTCGAGACAGAGACAGAAAGATTATTTTGACCGTTCTCTCGAGCGTCATTTGCACCGATGAGTTCGGATGCACGCTGTTAAATGGAGCTTAATCTGTTTTATCTCCTTTATCATCTCTAGTCATTATCGAACCAAAGCTCCAATACGTCGCGTCGCACACGTTATATATAGGTAGATCAACGTACAATATTACATATATTAAAGTCTAGAGCACTTAACGTCTACAATTTCTAAAATTGAATAATGTGAAGGGATTTGAACAATACTTTGTTGTTTCATAAATTTGGTTTCTCTCGCTACTTCGTTGAAGCGATTTTTCGACGCTGTTGATGACATGACACTCTATTCTATGATTCTCTTCATGATGCGACACAGCCGAGGGTATCTAATTACATCCACTTGAGAGACCAGCATTCCCCTCGTCAAGCAGCGCTAATTAATTTGTGTGCGAGAAACCGACGATGAGACACGTGCGTCCAGAAAAAGTGTCTTGGTGTCGTCGCATTTAGAGATGCTTGTCGTCCAAGAGAAATCGTCAAGATGACGATTGAAAACTGCGAATCGTAGATTATTTTATTAGTATATCATTCAAGTCATAAATCAACTGCTATCGTCAATGCGAAAGTATAGTAGAGAGAGATAAATGACGTATAAAAAATCAAAATCGATGCAAAATGTGAGAAAATACACGACAGCTACGATAGTAGATCCTGAATCAAAGGCGAGTAAGATTCCGTAAAAACATTTTCACAACCTCTTTTCTCCAGCAGGACTGGTTGCGCGAATCGGGGAAGCAGAACCCAGTTCGAGGCGATGCGGTGATCGTAGAAATCCAGCTTGAAATGCGATTTCGCTGTAACGTCCGAGGTCGAGGACGATGTAGAAAAGAGATTTGCAATAATCAGAATGATCTTGATTCATTCGATATGATGATATTAATTAACTGATAATGTTTGTAGGCTATCTATGTTGATATCTCAGAGATTAACTAAAAGAATCCAAGTGATACACAAGATATTTTTTTAATTTTATGTAAAAAGCGTAAAACTATTATTTTTGTATATACATTGAAAATATACATTGAAAGAATTAAAGATTATTGAAGTATCTAAAGATTTAGCTACATACAAATCTGAAAATAATTTTGTTGGACTATCAAAATTATTATGTAGGCTCTCAATTATAACGAGCAATTTTGCAAAAAGTTCTTGACATTCCAGCAATTAACTTGAAAGTCTTACATATAATTATTTTGAAGACTCGAATATTATGGACTTTATACAATATTACTTTATCTTGACAATCTCAATTATTTTAAATGATGGTATACTAATGGATAGAAAATTTAATCTAAATTTGATTTTCATATTAACAATAAACACTAAAGAGGATCCAAATTAAAATTGAATTGAACATATGTGATTTTGTATATTTAAACTTTTGCTTAATTATTGCAATGAATACACACAATAATTTTCATACTGTTAACTGTGACTTTCTTTTACCTTTTACTTCATAATTATTTTAATAATTTAACAAAATCTAGTTAAATTTTTATGTAATTTAGCAAAACCGTTCTTTTCATGTATACATATATGTTATAATTACTATGAATAACGCTCAACGACGTCGATTGGAACTCCATAACGAACATCAAGTAACTCCGGATGTGTTATCGCCCGCAGGCATGATAAGGAGTAAGGCAATGCAACGAGATACCGGGCGCATATACGCATCGCTCGAACGCGCACACAACAGAGAACGTTTATGGAACCGATACCACACGTATGATCTTGAAGAGCGGTATCACTCTTGAAAGAAAATATATCGTCGTCTAGCGAGTAAGCTTGATTCTTCACATTCTAATCGCGATTTATAGCTATAGCTCGTAAATGGCACGAGGCGGTTACCGCGGATGCCGAATATACACGTTGAAGATGAAGAGAGCGAACATTTAGTGAAAGGCAACGCGCATCTTCCGTGGCCGAGATTCGAGTCTTGATCGACGATCGAGAGCCTAAGTTAAGTCACGAACCCCCGGGTTGTCGCGTCTCCTTATTCATTTTCGATTCGCTCGAGCGGAACACCCGGTATACGCGCGCGATTATTCGCGATTTATTATTCGCGCTCGTGCGAGGAGCCGGAGAGGAGCGCCGCGCCGCGCCGCGCCTGCGCCATTTGTAATTTGTTTAGACTCGTGACGCAGGCTCTGTCTCTCTTACTCTTTCCTTCTTCCGATCTGTCGGGCACGTCGACAGAAATGATCCTCTTTCGCCTCCCTTAGCTCAATTGAGCCTTTTTAACCGCAAGGTCCGCGTCTATACATCATGACGCGCAAGCTCAATTTCGTCCTCTGAATAGCGATACTTAGGGGATTACTTCATGAAACGTGTAATGCCAGCCAGGGATTTCTCAGGAGGATTCTCAAGTATCAAAAGGATTCCTAGAGAATCGCAGAAACTCGAATACGGATGGGGTCCGACTTTATCTACATGTGTATATCTTAATCCCCGGTCGCGGCGAGTTCCTCGTGAATGGCACTTGTGGACCGTGCTTAATTCGGCACTGTGACCCTAATTTAAGTCGTCCGGACTCTGAAGAGAGAAAAAGAAGGAGAAAGAAGGATGCTCGTCGCGCAAAAAAAAAGAAACGAGCCAGAGCAAATCAAACGTTATATACGGATTCGTTTCTTTCGCGAATATCTTCGAAACCGCCGAATTGAAAACGATGAATCGTATACCAATGGTGAAGAAAGGCCATCGTGTAACACCTTGAAATCCAGTTTCCCGCTGCCACACGCTGAAGAACGAGAAATGTGAAACTCGCGTCGCCGTTCAGGTCGACAACGGTGCGAGCATCTTGTGGATTTTTTAAAAGATCCCATTGGCTATTTACACGCAATGCCCCTTCGTGGTTACAAAGAGCTCCTTTATATCTCTTCGAGACTCGACTCTTATTTCGCGAAAATTGTGAACCGAGAAGGAGAAAGGGGGATGAAGAAAGAACGCGAGCGAAAGAGAGTTTCATTAACTCTCAGTTCTTTCTCTCTCTCTCTCTCTCTCTCTCTCTCTCTCTCTCTCTCTCTCGGGAAATATTTTCCAGTTACGAGAATTATCAAAATGATTTCAACTGAGACTAATTAAAGCTTACATAACGTTTTGCAAACGCAGAAATATAATATTTCTCGTGCCACTTCGTGCTGGGAACTAATTAACGAGCGAGCGAGTTGCGGTTGAAATTATAATATAAAATCGCTATCAAGCAGGTATGCCGTAATGATATGATGCCGTTTCACAATGACGGGATTGGCGTGTGCCCATGTCGTAATCGTTTGTCGAATGTGCAATGGAACGGAAAATCCGGTAAATTTAATGAGATTTCCGTTAGAAGAGAAAGAGTTGTTCTCTTGACAAGCGATAGCTGCAGCTATCGCGAGGAGGAAAGCCGAAGGTATAAGGATTCACGATCATGAAAACCAGTACGAAAATATCGCAGTGATACGCCCGCTTTCTTTTTACTGTTTCTTGACCCACCATAAACCGCTAGGAATTTAGGTATCTCGTATAGCATTAAACAAAACCTATCCTGTCGCGTAATTACGTCTCTTATCAACATGATAGAAAAAGGCGGTTTTGTTTATTTTTATGAAACGCTTGTCGGTTGATTGACGTTTATCTTAGATGGATCGCGTGATTGGATAATCTTATCACAACTCACGCACTCGTACACTCGATGTATATAGTTCGATAGATATTCTGGGTGTGAGAAGTGTGTTGAACAATAAACTATTTCTATGGAACTTTCGCATAAATCGCCATTTTCGATACTACTCATCTAAATACAGTCATCATCAAATTATATCTACAATCAGATTACTTGACGATGAATAATATCGTATAATTATAGCTCATGCTATTATTTTCAATTTGTTAAGATTAATATACAGGGGACATAACCTTCGGTTAGCAGCAATTGGCAGTAAAAACTGTGAACACAGGAAATATATTATTTGTTTTTTTTTTTTAATGGAAGGTTGAGCTATTATTTGTCTTTATTATAGATTTTATCCTTATTAGAATAAAGTCATGCATGCTTGACTACAATAATAACTTACATAGCGTTATACTATTCTTCTAGCAAAACATCTTCACGGAAAAAAAATGACTTTGCTGAAATATTTAAAAATTTAGATGACAACAGATGTGAAAATTAATTTTATTGGATCATTAAAATTTAAAATAGTTATATAGAAAACTGAAGCAGGATAAGCAATGTTACAAAAAGTTTTGATATTCTATAGCAAACAGAACATCTATTATAATTATTTTGATAATCCAATAAAATTTTTAGATCTGTTTCTAT
>Ga0157364_1007697_pt1 | contig 11160 bp, 5 predicted proteins | sample AttsexASBM2_FD_111476 | JGI IMG/M metagenome (GOLD analysis project Ga0157364, IMG submission 111476) | Fungus gardens microbial communities from leaf cutter ant in Ribeirão Preto, State of São Paulo, Brazil - Atta sexdens ASBM2 | ecosystem: Host-associated > Fungi > Mycelium > Unclassified ...
TGTATATATATATAATATATATATATATATATATATATATATATATATATATATATATATATAATATTCATTAATATATATTAAATGAAGGACAGTGAATGTGATAGAAAATTTTGAAACATTGAAAAGAATCAGTTGATTTTACATTTTCGTACGGCCAAAATGAAATTTAAAATATGATGTCATGACTAAAGGAATGCATTTTGCTAGTTTCAATTCCTAGTTTTAAGGGCAATTAAGACTGGCGAAGTACCTAAACACATGGCATTTATCATGGATGGTAACAGACGTTATGCGAAAAAACACAATGATAACAATTGACGATAACAGAGGGACACTCAAAAGGGTATGTGTTTTTTAAAAAAAATTTGCAAATACAACTGTTCTTCTACTGATTCTTCAACTAATTGTTCATTTATTTCATATCTTATTTTATTTACAACAGGTTCGATAAAATGATTGAGATGATATTTGGGCAGATCTTGATATTGTAGAATTCACAGTTTATGCATTTAGTATAAAAAAATTTTAAACATAGCAAAGAAGAAATTGATGGTCTCATGAACCTTTGTAGGCAGAAGTTCAAGGATTTATTAGAAGACAAGTATGTGTAACATTAAACATTTTTTAAATCAGATATCATATTGCACAATATAGATTTTATTATTACAAATTTATATAAACAATTTCCAGGAAAAAATTGAAGGATGATGGAATATATGTTTGACAATTTGTCCCTGTCCCCAGAAGATTTATGCAAATTATTTGTTGAAATTATGATTGTTACTAGGAAAAATAATAGAATAATTATAAATTTTGCTGTTGGTTATGCATGTAAGTACAGTTACAATGAATCATATTTATGTTTACACTTGATTTTATATATTACATTGAGCCTACGTTTAGGAAGTGCACTATTAGCGCTATTGCATCATCCTGTTTTATGTCATCCTCTTGTTTTATGTCTCATAAACAATTAAAATAGAAAGATGCAATACTGCTAATCGTATGCTCCCAGAACACAATTTAAATCGATTTAAAAAGATCATTGATATATCGGTGTACTCTCTAAACAATTAGTTTCGTGACGTATATATAAATAAATGTTTAATATTTGATATAATTTAAAAATATATATACACACACATACACACATGCATATATAATTTTTATATTTTTTAATATCGTTATAGCAAGAGATGAAATTACTCAATTAAGGATATAATATGCAATTAAGGACATAATACAAGGTGTAAGAGATATTTACCTGATATTTTATCTAAAGATATTAACGAAGATTTGATTACTGATTGTTTATATACTTACAAGTCTCCAGATTTATTAATTTGTACTTCCGGAAAAATTCGACTTAGCGATTTCCTCATGTGACAAGTAAGAAAACGTATTTAATTTTTGTGGTTTTGAATCTATCTATTTGTAATCAAAGCAGAAGTGTGCATTTCAAAATTTTACCTAAATTTTTTTTAAATTTCTAATACTTGTATTTACTTTATCAAAGTATTGTGGCCTGAATCCAGTCCATGGAATTTTCTTAGTACAATTTTTCATTATCAGAGATGTTATCCTAGCTTGCAGAAAAATAAAAACAATTTGAAATCAATTATGCATAATATTAGGGTATCCATGTTTATTCATAAGTTGTATAACAAACGTGACGTGACAATCGAAAAAATATATCAATCAGCAATTTAATCTCAGAAATAAATAAGTTATTATTTATTTCTATGATTGAATTGCTGATTGATATATTTTTATAAATTAATCTATTCTAGTGGATAAGTTGTAAGTTGTAGCTATTCTAGTAGATAAAAAAATGTAATTTATATCGTTAAAGGAATTTATTTATTTTTTATTGATTGTGTTCTCGCATGTACGGTTATGAGATTTAATATTTACAAAAATGGATAAATTGTGCTATCTAGATAAGTTGTGAAAAGGAGATTTAAGGGATTTATTATTAGCTATTAGCGATATTTTTTAATTATAATGTTAATACATTATCAGTTTTATTAGTAGTTTTATTGTGAGTTGCTACATTAATTTATATCTACATCTCTCTTTCTGTAAATTAAAGAAAAATTTGGAATTTAATTTTTGATTGGTGTTGAATAGGTGGTGTTTAAACTATGACATTGAGTACAAAACTCATTGTCTACCCGCTAAACAAAATTATGTAACGTTTTTGTAACGTTGCGTTATAACCATGCGACGATTTGCGTTTTGTCATATAAATATTTTGGTAATGTCCTAGGAACCCAAAATGTCCTAAGTCAATTACCTTACATGCAACATCACACTTGTAATGTTTCTGCGACATTTGTAAAACTTGCCTCCGATTTTTTTTTGTAACATTTCAGGAATAAGAAATGATTCGCTTGATTTATATTTAATTTACATAAATATTACTCGAATTGTAACATTTTTATAACGCGAATTTGGACAGTTTAAACTTTTGTTTAAGGTAATCTTAAAATTTACTTTAAGAAAAATATGAAAGAAAATTTTTCTTCAAGATAATGTTGTAATTGTAAAATAATTTTATAAAAGAGAGAATTTAATTTTGAGACAGAGAGAGAGAGAGAGAGAGAGAGAGAGAGAGAGAGAGAGAGAGAGAAAGAAATTTGTTACTAAAATATATCAGTCAGCAATTCAATCCTAGAAATAAACATATAGATGTATATTTATAAATCTATATAGATGTATATTTATAAATCTTCTGGAATGTTATAAATTTGCTAAGTACAATCAAAATGTAATGTTCTCTGTTAGTTTCATGTTTAGAGTTATTTTATTTAATCTGAAATTAGACAAAATAAATGAAATAAAACATTTGCGATTTATAAAATATTTGAGATACGTGATATTGATGAGTATACATAAGTTCATAAACTTTATATTTCATTATTATATTTAATTATATTATACATGTAATTATAAAGTGACAATGTAATATAGTAACAGTAATAATAATAATAATAAAATTTTCTAATCAACAAATATTTTTGAAAATATACAATTAAAATTACATTTTAATATCTAAATCTAAATTTCTATTTTTCATACTTTTATCATCTTTTACAGTTATTATATTACGTCGTTCATGAAATTATTAAGTATCAATAGGGACATGTATCATCATTGTTGCAGATAGTCCTATTTTGAGTGATAATCGATATCAATAGTGATATACGTGCGCCTTCATACACTATACATTAAGGGAACACGCGATTGTGCGTCTGACGTCTTATCATCAGCGAACGTTGCTCATTGAAATGTTCCTTAATCGATAAGCGTTTCTCGGAGCATTGGGTGCTGTTGTATCGACTCGAAATGCTTCACGACGGTTTGGCATTATAAGGCCGAAACAATATGCCGCATGCGAATGTACTTCCCTCACGTGCGAGACTGGAAATAGAGTTGTGCTTGTGATTGGAGCGAGTTGTTAACGAACGTCTTTCTGGAAAGTAACAATTTATTACGACTATTATTCAAACGATATATAAAGGTGACAAAAATAAAAATTATTGAAAGTGTAAAAACATAGTTGAAGATTTTGTATGTTGAAATTGAAAACTAGAGAAAAACTAATAAATTTTACATATATTTGTAAAAATTTTAAATAAAGTTAGATAAATAAGAAATATATAAGATATATGAGATAATTGAAGGAATAAAAAATCTGACAAATATAAAAAAAAAACTTGTTCTTATTAATTCCATGTCTTTTATTTTTATTATCAATTAGATTCGCGTACTTTATGAATAATGGCTTAGAATGATTACTTATAACAATTTATTATCTATTTCTTTATGAGAGTAATAAGTAAATAGAGAAAAATAGCTTAAATGATATGATAGTGACGAGAAATTTTTCAATACTGAAAAAAAAATATATATTTGTATGTGTACGTGTATCTTATTAATATTTGTTTCTCTCATTATTTACTATTTAATTTGAAATAGCTGAACAATATTGCAGAAATGGAAAACGCGATACTGGCATTAAATGTTGCGCGTTTAATCTTCACTCGTTCGAGCCGAGAGAGGCTGACACGAGAGAGCAGCGTAATGAAACAGACGGAAATAAAAAGGATGTTACCGTCAAGATCTGAAAATAATCCGGAAAATGGGGAGAAGTGGGAGGATGCGCGAGAGGGTGTAGAGAGTAAGATACGGGTTCTCCCTTTCGCGCAATTAAAATTTCCATTTCTCTTTTCCGCGGTCGGCTTTGTTTTCCTTCTATCTATTCGGGATCGCGGCATCAAAGGTACCTTGTGCCGTTGTAATAATAACAGCCCTCTCAAAAAGCGTTTTCATTGTAACGAGTCACAGGATTTAAATCGTTCTCTCCGTTAATTGGCCTGTCGCTGCGCCCGGTTGCGTCCGGCTCCCGTAATACTTCGAATAATAAAACGCGAGTAGCTGGTCCTTCTCGGATACTTGCCATTAGCTGTTTGACGTTTAATCACGAATACTAAAATAAGATGAAAGGAATACGATTAATTAATCATGCGCAATTGCATTTGTTGACTTGTACTGTACATCATTTATCAGTATGTCATGATAATTCAATCAAATGGTGTGGCTTGGCTATAGTTTCTGTGATTAAAATCAATTCTGTTTACTACAGTGTGGATTAAAATATCAAGAAGAACTTATATTTGTCGTTAGTAAAACTACATTAATTTTTCAGTATTTAATAAAGTTCTATTTTTGTAAATTTATGTTTTATAATTTAAAGATTTGCCACAAGAATCGTATGAATTCATTTTTTTTAAATTCAAATTCTGGAGCAAAATCTCTATCATAACATAACATCGTGAATAATTTTATTCCAACAAGAATCAAACTAGTATATCGCTTTTATGACAAGAATAAGATAAGTTTCGTTTTTAGAAAAAGATAAATGTTAAAAAAAATAAATGTAAAAATTACGAAAGAAATATAAGTAATAAATATAAAATTGCCGTAAGAACCAAACATATTCAGGATTATAATTCTTAGGATTATAATTCTTTTACAATAAATATTTAAATAGATTCTTAAAATATTAATTAGAACCAAAAACTTTGTTTTTATATTTATTATATGTTCGGAAAAAGTTACCACATTTATTAAACAGTTTAAAGAAAAGACTTAATCTTTTAAATTAATCTTTTTTATTTTCTGAAAATTTAACTTTTACTTATTTTTTGAAAATTTAATTTGTTTTGTGAAAAATTTCCCAATTATATATTGTTTAGAAATTAAATAATAGATTGCGTATTTAATTAATTAAAATGAATGCAATTTTTGTAATTATTTTTTAATAAATAACAACTGTATGCTTACAAAACTGACAAATGATAGTAATTAATCCTTAAATAGAATAATTATTATTATTTATCGACATTGCAAGCAGCACATTGTGATATGGCATACCCACTTGATTCGATTGCTTACAACTTTCAAAAATGCAAGAAAATTTTTTCAGTCGGAACATCAGACATTAAGGAATATACCAAATAAGGAATATACCAAATATATGTATTTTTATTAATAAAAAAGTTATAAGCAATGGAAAAAGCATTGAAAAAAGAAAGCCATACTGACATTCCATACTGAAAAATTCGTTTAAGGGTTAAAACTGATAGTTTATTAAGTAAAATCTTCTTTAAATCACTTCTTAAAGATTATCTTCTTAAAGATTATCTATATGACTTAACATCTATCACGATTTCAAGAAATTTTTTATTTTTAATCATTCTAAACACACACACAATTTACAAATGTTTGACAAAAAATTGTCTCTACTTTTTGTTATATCTAAATTAAGTCGTAATGCCGACTGGAGCAAGAGTAAATCTGGTACGTTATCTGGTGCACAGGGTAAAAGGACAAAGGGCCCAAATTCGTTAAGGGTACACATGGGTAGATTCAGTGGTAAGCCAATTAAGCTGGAAAATCTCTCTGCTGTTTTTTCACATTTTGCTGTTTATTTGCATTCACGAAATAGTAGTAGACGGTAGCAAACCGTCAATTTTGCGCTAATATTTTACTTGCTATTTTAAATATCGAAATTTAACTTGTCATAAATTAATTGTTACGATGGTCTCTTCAACATTTATAAGTTAAATGAATTTCTCGTAGCTCAATATAATTTATTGATTTAGGAAGTAAAGAGATAAATTTTACAAAAGAACGTATTTATTTCTCATTAAATTCATGCTGTCAGATTTATTTCCATCTTTTATTCCCCTCTCCCCCTCTCCTTCCCCATTTCATTCTGTTCGCTCGTTCAAAATTTCGAGCGTTTGCGTAAGCTACGATTAATATGCATCAGCGAGTAAAATCCAGTGCTCAGTTGCATTTACAAAATGAATAAACAGTCATGGCTGGCAATTTTCCGCCTAGCCATGCACTGTTTGCTCCAATCGATCATCTGTCAACTAAACCTTTTCAGCTTGAGTTTGACTAATTAAATGGTGATACTCTTTGTTAGTTTCGAAATGTATTATGCCATACAAAACATATACTATTCTATTGCCACGAGTGCTGCCTAAATAAATAGTTGTAAACAAGTAATGTATATTTAATAATAACAGAAGACCTAAAGAATCACATAGAATATGAAAATATAAATTTAAAATTATCTTTTTTAAATAGTTACATTTTACTATGAATAACAAAATATGATTGCAGTAAAAAATAGAGATTGATATGAGTCAATGTATAATTGCAAATTGTTATCCTATAAATAAATAAATAGTAAATTAATTTGAAAAAAAAACAGAGATATCAAAAGAAAAGAAGAATGTAAGTTCGTATTTCATTACATAGATATACACAATTATTTGCTTATACGAGTATTAAAATTGCAATAGGAATAGCGAAAGGTCACTAGCATGATACTATCATACTTTTGGTTCTTAAATTATATATTTTGATAAATCTAAAGCTCGTATTTAGGATACTATCGAATACTAAGTACTAAATGACTATGTACAGTATTATATAATATTATTAAAATAAAGAGTAATATAAATAATAATAATAATAATAATAATTTTATAAATATAATATTGAATGAAATGTTTATGATTATGTAATAATCTTAAAAAATTAATCGAATAAACTAAAAACATAAAATTATAAAATTTTTAAATAAATTAATCAAAAAATTCAGGTATTATCTCACAAGAATTAGAGGTTCATAGTTCATAGTTCATCTCAGACAATATTTTCTCATGTTACGGGCACGAGAATGTTGTATCGTTCAGCATCGATTATATCGGCCTATTTCGCTCTTGGATTCTCTGTGGGGAGGGGGAAAAGACGAGATGAAGGAGTATCTCATTATTGTCGGAGATAAAAGGAGGACGGAAACATGGAAGAGCGCCTTGCGAGATGTGGGGTGCGTGTCGCGGTAACTTTGCATTTAGGTCGTCTGATAGGTGCGCGTTTATGCATCTCGCACGATTAATAACGGGGAAAAGCCAGGAAAAGGGAACGAGAGAGCTCTTATCGTATATCATTAGATTTGAAATCGATTTCGGTATCGGTGAAAAAGACAGTCTTGAATATATGCGAGCCCTCTAGCTGTTGCGATCGATCGGTTCTTGATGATATCCTTTGTCGCTGTTTGCAAAAGCACTGTAGTTTTTAGTAATAGAGATTCTTTTGGATTATAAACTAAATTTCAGATTACTTGCAAAGATAGATTATAAAAAATTAGGAGAGTATTAATAGGACGAATAAATTCTTCTTTTGAAAAAGTTAATATTAGCATATTATAGATGACAAATTACAATAATTAAATATTTTTTAACCAAGTTAATTTGATTTTAATTTATCTACATCTTAATTTTCTTTTGGAATTTGAATTTGGATAAGTTACATGAATGCAAATGACAAAAGTTTATCAAAAATATAGTAAGATCAGTAGCGAAGAATCTTCGTGACGCACGACACATCCTGTAAGAAAATCAAAGTCAATCAAAATTCTTTATTTCCTTTTTTTCTCTATAAAATAAAAGACTCTGATTAGTTAATTTTCTTATGCTTTATGCATTATGCGTTATGCAAAGATCTGTGTTCCTTAAGACTATCGAAGTGTATTGAAAATGGCAGATCGCTCTTCGATGATAAAATAATTATTTATGAAGCAATAATTGTTATTAAATGTACTGATCTTCAAGTATTTGATGAGAGGTTAGTAACAATATCAGTAGTGGTGGACAAATGCTAACTTCGATTTTACGAAATTAACGCGAATGCATTCCTTAAAATTTAGAGCGTCGTGAACCGTAAAATGAATCAAAATGTACGATTGATAAGTTGAATAATGAACAAACGAGAGATGGGAAGAATCGATCGAGCCGACATTGCTTTTATTTGATTGAAGAAAATTTCCGATAGATTCTAAGAGCGCGAACACCACAACGATATCTTCTGATATATCGGTGCCTCAGGCCAACAGAGCTTTACAGCTTTATAATGAACAATATTTGCTTTATAATGAAAATGTTTCGTTATTTGTTACTATTTTATTATATATATTACTTGTATGTATTATTATATTATATTTTATTTATTTAATTTTCTGCTATTACTTTTTGTAAAAATATATGGGCATATTCTGAAATTAATTGAGAAATATTAATGCACAATATTTAAATGTTTTAAAATACGGTGTCTTACATAAATAACATGGTATACAAAAGATAATAATTAAAATATGGTATTTATAAATAATGTAGGGGAAAATGTGTGGGATACACACACACACACACACACACACATATACCTAAGACAAAGTTAAGTAAATCCGATGATTATTTATCAATTATAAAAATCTTTATTCAAAGGCTACTTCAGTCTTTAGCTTTAAACAACAATGATTAATTATTTACATATTGATAATTTAAATTATATTATTTTAAATAAAAAATACAATATTTTTTATTATTTTAAACTGTAATTTTAAATAAAGAACAAAACCCTTTTATAGTTATTTGCCTCTATGCTGAGAAAATGCCGAATCAGGTTTTGTCTTTGTTTAAAATGGTAGTTTATAAATGTTAATTATTGTAGCTTAAACCTTGTGAAAAAATACTATTAAATGAAAAATAAGTGAAAAAACTGGAACGAATAATGTGCATATTCGATTTAAATAATTTTTTAATTCTACAATTACAATGAAGATATTTTTTTCTTGGTGTTTTTTAAAACTATTAATTGCAATTCACATTAAAAAATTTAATGAGCTCATATCATGTTTACATTATGTGTTATTATTACTTACATTATTGACACAAAAAAATAATGTTTCTTTTTACCGTATTGGATCTTATAAAGTTTAGTCGATGTAGAATTCGTGGAAACAAATAACATTGTACAATTGAAAATTCCGATATTTTCTTACTTTTTGAGAATGAATGCAATAATAAGCGAAGCGTATTCGTTCACCGAAGTTTCGATCTCTTCGTGATCCGCTGTGTAATCATTTCCTTCTCGCTTTAGCTTTCAGTAACAAAGCGATTCTTTCGATACTAGTTATATTTACCAACTTCCGTTGCAAGCAGCATTAGAAGCGGGCGGAAAACGGGAACTCTTCCGCCGCATTGCTTTTCCTTTACGTGCATCGGCCAACATTATAGTCCGCTGCACAAGCCCGCCATTTCGCGGTGCACAGTCGATGGCCTTTCGATAACCGCAATAGCGAGAGTAAGATTAAGCTATAGCAAAAATAGAAAAAGAAAGAACAAAAGGAAGGACAAAAAGATTGAAAATAAACTAAAATCAAAAAGACTGTGGCATTTTTCAATAATTTTATCATAAAATAAATTGTTACACATTACCTTTATTATTATTATAATATAATATATATTCCAGTATTATAATATATATTCCAGTAAAATTTAAAAAGTAAACATAAAAACTTATAGTCCAGAAAGAAGTAAACTTTTAAATAATTTATAATATTAGCTCTCATTCTCTCTTTCTGTCTGTTTCTTCCTTTTATGACATTTCTATTTGTAGACTTATAAATCATATTTCAAAGAAATAAGTGCATGTCTATCTAAAATAGCTTTCTTCATTTTTGACAAATCAATATATTTTCTCGAAAATATGCGACAATAATTCATCGTCAGTGAATTCCGATAGACGACGTTGAAAGTATTTTCTTCAGAGAACTTGACGTTTTTTTGCAAAAACTGAAAGTAGACTTTCAGCCGCGCTTAAACTTAAGGCGAAAAGTTATTTACTATCAACTTCTACCCAGAAACAGCAAAAAGCAACCGTGCATGCAATGCTGTTTCATTTTTCTTCGTGATATGTAACTCGCGTCAACTCGCTTCCACTATGCGCTAAACTTGTGCAATATATTTTATTGGCATTCTTCATTCTTATTGTGCATTATCAAAAAATTGGCAAATAAATATTTGTTACTTCGAATTTTTCGTATATAACATTCACTATTTACTAATAAATATTTGTTTTTGTTATAAGTTACACTTTTTGAAACAATAGCTTTAATCGGTTATTTGAATTGAAAATTTTTAATCAAATAGATTGCAAATTTACGGAAAGTAAATGTCTTATCTAATTAACGCTTATTTATATAAAAAAGCTTGTTTAGTTTTACGAACATTCTTATTAAACTTACTATAATTTTTTATTGACTTTAATATCGTCCTCTTACTTCAAAAGTACAAAACCAAAAAAATAAAATATTTCAGAAAAGATGAAAAATTATTTGTTAACTTGACAGAAATTATTGACTAATGGTTAATAAAACAATATAATCAAAAAGAATATATTCTTAGGAACATGATTAAATATTATTTTTATTCATTATAAAAATAATTTTTTTTTATTTGTGATTTTGGTGTAGTCTTTTCTAAATTATACTATAATAAATTCAAAATAATGTATTAAAAATAACATCAAAATATCACGAAGCCTTTAGATTTATTTTGACCTAAATTATTTTGAGCTAGGCATTTATTTTGAGCTAAAACGACTATTTAAACTATTTCTTTTTTAACCTTTAGAAAAATTTACATGAAGTTAATTTAAAATAATTGAAATTAAGATTTTTAAAAATAATAAGATTTTAAAAAATTTTTAGATAGTTTGAAGTGCATAAAAGATCAA
>Ga0157364_1007698_pt1 | contig 11158 bp, 5 predicted proteins | sample AttsexASBM2_FD_111476 | JGI IMG/M metagenome (GOLD analysis project Ga0157364, IMG submission 111476) | Fungus gardens microbial communities from leaf cutter ant in Ribeirão Preto, State of São Paulo, Brazil - Atta sexdens ASBM2 | ecosystem: Host-associated > Fungi > Mycelium > Unclassified ...
AAAAAAATGTTTTAAATAAAAGTTGAAAAGTTTTAAGAAAATATTTTATAATAATGATTTTTTTCTAAAAAAGTTATTTAATTTTTTCTTATTTTTTCGATACTGAATGCACACTACATGATAAAAAAATGTCTTAATAACATGATTTATTACGCTCTGAAAAAAACACACAAAACCTTTTTTATGTCTAAAATTGGTAAATTTATCTAGTGACAAATAATCATTACATGTTACGTAATGATCTGTATGCCGCATTGCATCCACAATTCCAAATAGCGTAATGTCGTCAACAACGTTCAATTTAATTCTTTTTTTATTTTTTAATAAAATCAATTAAGGTCTGTATGAAATTTTATTCGAAACGTTTTGATGATATCCCGTGAGGATATTGATTTGTGCGGCAATATCTTTCTACTCCACACATTTTTTTTTTTTCTGTGATAGATGACAACCAACAGAACTCATGAAACTTTTATTAATCGTCTTAAATATACTTAAGTATTTTCTATTTAATTAGGAGGGGAGGGGGGGGGATATTTACTTCAAGAACAGGAAAGAGTATACATATATAAACCTTCAATAAAGGATTAAGTACTTTGTCGTTAGTTTCGAGAGCCATATTAGGAGCCTCGTTAGGATAGCTAATGAATTCAGAAACAAAATTTTCCGTTTTACCAACTCTCAATATCACAGTACTTTAAGAGGAATCGCGTATACATCAAAGGGCATCATCACATTTTGTGCGATTACCAAGTTCAAAGAGTCATTTTGTCGTACTCGCGTAAATTTTAACATGCCATTCAACGAGCGTTAATGATACGCCGCTAATAAGATCATTGCGAACGTTGGACATAATTGTTGAATTTACGTTTCCGCAGGAAACGTGTAATCCTAATAAGTCATAAACATGAAACAAAATGAAATAAAATGGAACAAAATGGATCAGAAATGAAGTCGTACAGCAGATAGGTACACCGCCGTATTTCTGACTCGCACGATTTAATTATAATTATTTTGCAGTCCGCGCAAACGCTCGTGTGTAGTAAAACGCGCCGTTACGCACACGTGCATCCTTGGCATGTTATAAAATCAGAGTGGAAAATTCGATGAAACTGCTAGAGACTCCATGCCAGGGGATACGCGCGATACGCGCGGTTTAATGCGTATACTTTTCAGTATTTCGCGGAGATGACTGATCTGTATAGTCAGTGGGCTTAGCTTGAACCCATCGATCCAAGCTCAATACATCGCGGACATTCACATACATTTACACATCATATGCATACATATATATATATATATATATATATATACGTTTTTGCGAGCGATGGCGCAATAAACATTTGAGAAAACGTGAATGCAAGACACAATCTAATTTAAGAATAAGAATAAGAATGTACATTGTCAAAGAAGCAATGACAACCTAATCCTTTGAGTTAAATAACATTGATATAAATAAATGATATAAATAAATAACGCTCGAAGTTTGCACAGCAAAACAATTCACAGAGTCTTCTTCAATGTAATAAAGTAAATCTATCCATTTCGCTTAACAATATTGCAAATTGAGAATAATTTTTTCATATCAATTGATGATTATTGAACTGCATTTGTTATGGTAGCATTTTGTTATTTTTAACTTCCATTTACCTATGTCTAAATGTAAATCAATCCATTTCCGTAATTGTTTCAAAGTAAACATCGTTGGTTTATTAACGTTTGCGTTTAGAAAATAATCAATTAAATTTCAACCAAATTTGATGCGTTTTCTTGAGTCAAATTATTTAACTTCATTGTTTTAATCAAATTAACGACAACATATTGGATAAGAACAGTGACGAGCTATATACATGATAATAACTCAAATTGAGTATAATTTGAGTATAATGAATTTAACAGTGTATATGTGTTTGATATAGATAAAGCAGGATAGCGAAAGCTAAAGCTTATTTTTATATCTCTTAATTAAAAAAAAATGCTTTGGTATTTTATTACATTGTCGGCAAACAAGTAACAACAAAGAAAATAATATCCGATGAAGGGCGAACGTGAAACTTATTCACATGGAATAATGATCTAGCAATTAGGTCAGTTTTTATACGTGGGATTTATTAAAGGAAAGTGTTAGAAGGAGAATATCTCAACTCTGGATGGCAACTCAATTTGTATCTGCTATTTCCACTCGTCGGACGACTACAAGATACTTTCAGGCGTATTTTGCATCGCAAATAAGATGTAAGAAGCCTGAACTTTTTATTTCAGACTTCACCTTATAACTTCCGCAACTTTCCCGATTTTCCGCCTTAACATCTCTGGCACAATTTTAAAAACATAACTGTTTTCATACATTCAGACTTTAAAAGACTTTTCATTTAAACAATTAATAGATAGTATATCTGAAATATTTCGTATATAATTATTTTATTTTCATACATACATTAATAAATTAATAAATACTCTGAAAAGAGAGGAGATATTATTAAATTGACGTAGATATTATACATAAATTACGAAAAGAATTATTTTGCTGAAATATCTATAAAAGTTTAGAGCTATTGTACTATAGATATAGATTTAAAAATAATTTTATTGGACTATCGCACAAAATAATTGGTAAGTGTAAAATACTCGAGCATAATGAACGCAGCAAAAAATTTTGATATTCTAGCAATCAGCTTGAGCATCTTACATATTTATTTTGATTGTCTAACAAAATTATTTTACGATTTATATCTAGCTAAATTTTTTAATACTTTCGCAATCGTTCTTTCTGTTTAATTATTAAATATTGTTTGCTATTATTTTGCAATATTTTATTATAAGATAGATGTGTAATATTACTTGGAGTGTGATAATCATTTATTACGATTTATACATATAATTAATGCAATCGCATTATAAATTTAAATGTTACCTTTTTTAACTCATTTAGAATGAGATATGAATTGTATTATCGATCATCCCGCTTCGATATGTAAATATTAACTTATTGGAGAATGTTTTTTATATTCGCTTTCAATTGTGTAACCGATTCGCATACTTAACTCGATCGATTTATTAAATCGGTTTATAAAGTATTAAAGTTTATATATAACTTACAAAACTGAGGAAGCGTAATACTATTTTACATACAAATCTGCTACTTAGAGCTTATGAAAAGCAGATAGAAATATTGCTACAATATCTACAAAAGTCTTTACTCGACGAAGAGACAAAATCAACGATTTTATGTTAATATAGGATTTGCCGAGCTTTACTTGGCAAAATCAAGAAATATTTTATGTATAATATTACAATATTACATCTTTACTTAACTTCTCTCTTTCTAATGTACGTACGACTTATAAAATAATATAAGATGATAATCGTCACGTCTCTTTATTTTATTGCATTTTAATCGACTCGTGCCCAATCAATAAATATGTTTCTCACGTGGTTATCAGATTGATTGACACGTGCGTAATACTTTATATTTTCTACATTGAATTATCGTAAAAAAAAAAAGAAATTAAATTCGTTTTAAACGAATATGGAATATATATCCGATCTTTGTAGATAGGAACTCTCTGAGCTTTTCTCGAAATAATTATGATGTTCTTATAGTGATATACAAATGTATATGTGTGTGTATATGTACACATTCCTCGATCATATGCTACACGTATTATACAAAATCCATGGACTATAGTATAAGTGTTCGTGCGTATTCTTCAACATCTCCTCCCCATATGCGACGTATTTCTCGCCGAATTGAATTCGTCGTGAGGGTAAGTCCGTCGTTTTTGCAGTTCATCCAATGCACTCGAGTGTTTGCTTATCATTATAATATGGTTTATGGGCTTCTGCTCGGACGGAGCTGACATAACATTCGAAACTCATGTCCTTCCTTTGAGAATGTCTAAAACAACATTGTCGAGATACGGCTGAGCGGATCTTGGAACGGTCTCTCTTTCTCTTTCTCTTTCCATTAGCGGCCGTCTGCCTCTTCTTTCACATCTCATTTCTCTTCGGCGCTCACTCGGTAACATGCTTACACAGCCCACGCAGGGGAGTTATCCGAAACACGGGAAAGTAACTCGGATCCCTAACACGATGGAAATTAACAACATCAACAACTTCGCGCCGCACGATATCTGCACTATCCGCTCAGCTTTATTGAATTTTCTCCCGTGAATGCAGCGTTGCGTGTACGCACGCCCGGTCACGCGCGTGTTCATATACATGCTCATATGCATATTCAGGGATAGAAAGGGAGGGTCACCATTAGCCCCTATAAATCTGTACGGTCGTGATTGCGCAATAAATGCGCAAACGTACTCGTTTCTAAAAAATGATTTATAAATATTTATTAGCCTGTTCAGGAATGACGCAAAATACCGCGTCGGTTGAAATGTACGGCCGCTCGTGCCGCTTCCGCTCTGTGTATTATGACGGCGAAAAATATTTTTTGAACGATACAGCTTCGGCGCACTGTTAATTTTGTGTATGCGAAATCTATGGCATCGCACAGCTGCAGCGAATTATCGTGCAACTTGTGACGACGTAAATAAACAGGCAATTTTTCAATTCACTTGGCTATTACAGAAAAGACACGAGTCAACCAAACTTTTTTTCTTCAACCGGAATAAATACTTTTCTTCGTGTGATTTATACAAATTTTTGAAATATACAACGGAAGGTTTAATAACAAATAGTTGCAAGAACCTTTATTTTCTCTGGAAAACTTTTTCCTCTTATTTCACACGCAAGAACAAAAAAAAAGTAGGAAGAAGAACGATGATAGAAAGAAAGAAGAGAGAAAAGACAATGATAAGTTAGTTAGCTCTCCAGACTGTAATATAAAAATATTGTAATATGAAACTATAGAGATATGAGGATCGTGTGAATCAAATGTAAAAGTGAGTTTGGTATAAAATGGAGATTTTATTAAAGTTATAAAAACATTTTAATAAACGTCCTTTCAGCCTTTTGTTTTGCGATATTAAAATATGATACACAAACAGCTTTTATGAAGACATATTAGTCAATGTTAGTGCAATGTAATCAAAATAAAAGCGATTTTATATATAACGTAATATTTTTGTAAAAGTTAATAGAATATATTTATGTTAATAAAATAATAAGATTAATACGTACAATAATAAAACAATTGTAGAAAGATTATATATGTGGATTTGTTATATATATTTTGTGACTCTACACACATGAGAGAGAGAGAGAGAGAGAGAGAGAGAGAGAGAGAGAAGTTAAATGCCTTAAAATGTTTTGTAATATATCGTAGTCTCGTTCTCATGAATTATATCTGGTTGAACTCTGAATGATACGTGTCAAAAATATAATACAATTTACGAACAACCATGAATGGGTTTTATGAAGATTGATGAATGGTATACGACTCGACTCTCTCTAACGGGAGAGAGAGTAGATTAATTATAAAACTAGTAAAATTGTTAATGAGACGTCAGCTTTTATAACTCTAGACGTCATAAATACTTTTTTAAAACTCCTTTTATTAATTCCTCATCTCGTTGTATTCTCTCTCGGGCAACTTTATTTTATGACGAGCACTATACATGCATAAATCACCACATAATCACGAATTGGAGTTTATACAGACTAATTGGTACGTTTTAATGATACATTATATGTATCATAGTATATACAAAAATTTGGACATTTATTTAAATGATCCATTAAAGTCAAAAAAGATTTAAGTTATTGGCGTTCGCGTTAATATTTTTATACTAAAACGATTTATTTCCTGTTAAGGTATAAACTCGGATAATAACGATAGTAAACTAAAAAAAGACAATCAAATTATTGGGAAATTTATTAGTTCAAATCTTTTCTATTTGAAGAAATGTCTTTACAACGATTCGTGTAACACAAAAACTTCTTAAGATCTGCACAGCATTGTCATTTTGCATTCTTACTATAAAATTCTACATATTTATTAATAATGTTTTTTGCTTTTCGTTACTGCAATTGATATCGAATGATTGAATAAAGATTTGCTTATCAGACGATGTTAATAGCAACCGGCAATGAAAAGAAATAGGTAGAGGAAATTAATAAGAGAGACGCGAAAAACAATTTAACGTCTACGAAAAAGAAAGAATATTTCTCTTTCTCTCTTTCTCTTTTACATCTTTTATACAATCCCAATTGCCCTTCGCCATTTCTGATCCTCCTGTCTCGTTCTAAATTACTTCCTCGAGCGCATTGGATCTCGTGAAGATTTATCGGTGAATGTTCGTGTATCTCCTGCGAATTTAAAGACAGGTTTTCAAGACGAAACACGCAAGTAAGTGATGCACGTTTCATTACACCGGCGTCACGTAAAAGCGGGAAATGAGACAAGTCGGTCGGGGTGCTCGTATTAGGGCGCGCGCGACGTGTCCTAGGGGATGCCCGCAGGAAGAAGAGAAAGAGAAGGAGGGTACGAGTGACGCGAGGGTGTGCGCAACTACAGAGAAACGCAGGAAAGTGATGAATAATCGTGCGATTTCCTGCGGGGCGGGTGATAGTCTGACTCCCTGACCAGGACGACATTGTTCCAAAAAAAATGCTACGGCTTCCCGTCGCGCCGGTCGGCAGGCTCATAGTGGCAGCTGCCGGCCTCTGGGACGCGTGCGGTTCGTCGTGCGTGTTCTGCTCGCAATGGGAAAAGCAACGCTTTTCACCGTCTCGTGAAAGCTCGGCAACACACAGCAGGGAATCGACGATTATCCGGCGTAACTTTTTTTTACCTCTGCTATAACTTCTTTTTTACCTCTGACGCCATTAGTGCAGAAGATATATAGGAGCGAAAACAAGTAGTTATAGCAGAGAATATAGTAACATACATGCAGTAATGTACGCGAGAAGTAAAACGTTATTATAATAAATTTTTTCGCAACCTTTTTTGGCACAAGCTAAATTTTACTCTCTTTCATTTTTTTTCAGTGTATAGATGTGCTTTATGTATGCAAAGTTATTATCCTTTGTAACGCAGCTTTTGACCGTTTGGATTATAAACTTGTTTTTCTTGATTGTACTTATTTCTCTTTCGAAAATAATTAATTAAATGGTTTGCTAAGCAATGGTTGCGAAAGTCTGAGTATTTCGAGATCAAATATTCGCAACATTTAAAGCTTTAATCATCTTCCCCGTATTTACTTCCAATAAGAAAGTTCCTTGTTTTCTTCTTGCGTTTTAGGATCGTTGTATATATATATATATATATATATTATATGAAAGATTCCTTTCATCATTGTAATTCCAAAAGAGTTGATTCCGATTATATTAGCGAGACGGAACGTGGTTTCCTTCGACAAAGAAGGGATTCGTCAATTCCTTCGCTGTTTTTCGAGGAAACTTTCGTATAGGCGGGTCTTTATTAAATCCACGATACCACGGTGGCGAGAATCCTCTTTGTCCGTTTCTTTCGGGAGAACGGGGTGAGAAAGGGGCAGAAGGGCTGCGAAACGCCACCTCCATCCCAACGATTGCCGGGGAATTGAATTACAAAGAAAATTAATTAGACGTCGTGTTACGGAGGACGTTGCGACATCGCGGGTCGTCGTCGCGACTCTAAAGTTCTCGATTCGGTCGACGGGCGAGAGAACTTCTTTTTAAGTCAAGGGATCCCGGTACGGTTTATCGAATTTACCGGAGCGTAATTTGACCCCGTGAAGAGATACACTTTCTACAACGCGGGGATTGGCCACGACGCGCCGCGCCGCTCTCTCGCGTCTGCGGCATCCCGGAAACAGGTCTAGCCTCGCAATTAGCGATAAATCTTGCGACAATCATTTCGACGGGATCGCGATTGCTATCGCGCCAAGCTAAGGAATTCGATCCTAATTCCTACCGCTCTTGTCCCGCCCGTGATAACATCGTCGAGCACGACGCTTTCTAATCTAAGCGTGCGCGCGTTGCAGACAATAATTGCGACGATAATTTCTCCGTAGCGTTAATTCACGGACCGATACTTCGATAATGCCAATATGCTCGCTGCAATCTGTTTATTATATCATTTTTATATTACGAGAAAGGAGGATTTATTAATGTCTTTAAAATGCATTAAAATTGTTAGCTTTTTCAGCAATTTAAGCTTAAATTTGAAAATTTGAAGAATTGATCTAATACTCTCGATTGATTGATAAAATACTCTCATTTGTAACTTGCATGATGATTTCTGTTATTTGCACTATACTGATTTAATACAGCACATTATAGGCTGCTTCAAGTATCTAAATGCAGTAGCATAATATAATCAACTTTGACAATTAAATATTCTGTTAAATAATATGACAGTATTATTATTAGATATTTAATCGTTTAAAAAATTGGTATTTATATGTTTTTACATTTGATTTTGTTGATTTTGCGTATAGCAGCTTTTAATACACACTAATCTGTGTAATGCAAATTGAATTCGTTAGTACAGATATTCTTTAGTTCATGTATTCTTCCTTTCTTTCAAAAGTAATACAAGCCAAAAAATTAAATTTTTTAGAAAAGAGAAAAAACTATTTCTTTATTTGATAGGAAATTATTGCTTAATCAAATATTATTTATTTTTTTATTTTTTTTTAGAGTATATTCTTAATATGATCATTTTCGTCTCACAACTACTATAAAATACTATTCTTTTTTTATTGTAATGATATTTTTAACTACCTTTTTTGTATGAATTGTGATTTTTTATGAAATTAAATTTACTTTCGATAAATTAATTAATTGATAATAACTCGAAAATCGTTTTCTGTGTTACTTTTAAAGTAAAGAAGTAATAAATAAAATCCGATTGTTCTTAAAAATGTTAACATTTCTGAACACCGAAATTAAAGTCATAATTAATTGTCAATAAATTAAATGTACCGCAGCGAATTACAGCAATTATTCCTATAATGTAGTTCTTTATGTAAAGTTATCAGCTTTAGGAGGTACAGGATTATCCAGCGGCAAAAAACTTCTCGGAGAGAAGGATAGTCGTCTCCGCCTCGGCGATCAATTGGGTTGAGTTTAGAGACAGAGAATTAATTACTGGCTGCAGACTGGCCGACATATGGTTCCGTGTTCACATCCTGCCACTGCGCTACTTTTGAGGGAAAAATTGGGCTGACACCGCCGGTTGGCGTTTGTGTAAAAGACGCTATTAGTTACTAGGAAAATGCTGTTACGTTCGAGACACATGTACAACGTGCGACATACAAGCAGCTGTTCAATCTTAACGAATGCACGTTTTTGTTGACTGGTAATAAAAGAGATATTTTTAAATTTCCTCCGTGATTTCGTTCGCTCGCAGCTTGAATCAATGTCTTTTGCGTATTCATGGATAAAAACATTGAATTTGAACTAGATTTAATGGGCGGTTGCTATTAACAATGCAACTCATTCCGCATTCATAACACATTTTCTAATAAATAGACCTCGAAATTTAGGAAACGTTTAAAAATATGATAATTTTTTTATAAATAACTATGTACAATTTATAACGCTAATTCCCAATTGTTTTTTTATTATTTGATATAGTTATTATTTTGGGAATTTTGTCTATTGTTAATTCCCGAAATTTTAATTTTGACAGAAGTGAAGATTCTCTACGGATTTAAAAGAAAATACCGTCTTTAACTTTTAAATACATGCATAATAAATTTTCTACATTGTATGATATACTGTATATACTATATATATTTTTAAAATTAAACCTCGGAATTTTAACTTTGATAAACGAGAAATCTTCTCTACAAATTCAATAGAGAATATCATCTTGTTTCCGCTCTTAAATACGTGCGTATATAATAAGTTTTCTGCAACATTTTGTCGAGTACACCATATGCTGCAAAATTTTATGTTTTAATAAAACAGCAAACTAAACAAAATTACACCAAATATTTAAATTACATGTATCAAAAAAGATATTAAAAAAGAGAGTAACACGTCTACGAGTTCTTCTTTCGCGCAATACTCAAGTCCGAATTTCTTGCTTTCGAAAATCAGCTCGGATGAAAAGTATTTCTATAAGATTCGACGGTCGGAGGATGATTTATTTACAGAAAACTGTTAAAATGGAAGGCGGCGCCAGCTTCGAGCAGCTGTCTGTCGTCAGTGACGGAGCAGCAGATCATATTTCGAGCGACCGTCGAGAAGGCGGTCCGGCGAAACTTCGATCCGACGACGACAACGACGACGATGACGACGACGACGACGACGACGACGACGACGACGACGACGATGACGGCGGCGATGCGAAAGTGGGTGTTTAATATCGCGTTAATATAATCGCCCGAAAATAGGAAAAGTTTCCGACGTGCCGCGCAAGGACCGTCGTTCTCGTTGCTTCAGCATTGCCCGTAGTTAAGCTGCAAAGAAAATTAATTAGGCGCCAACGTGGCACCCGACGCGGGTTATCTTCCTCTCCTTCCTTCTCCTACCACCGCTCATGGTACGCGCGCCACGCGTTTACATATTATATATACGCTAATAAGTACGCGCTCTTACATAAACATAGTACATGCATACGTGTCCGCGATGTATACACCACACGGAGGGAATATTCGCGTAAGTATTTACGCCTATATATGTACAATATCCCCTGCCGTACCACATCGCTGTATACACAGCATAATGCTTAGCGGTGAAACGCGTCTATCCAGAATCTTGAAGGGCTTCAATAATATCTGGAAGCTACTTCCAAAGTCTTGGCGAAGTTCTAGCAGTTTACGATACGTGCTGGGGGCGACGTTAGGTATCCGCCCAATCCACTTACCCTCTCCTCTCTGCCGTCGTATCCCGAAAGTCTCGGGCGCTTGTGGGTTAGGGTGAAGGAGAACCAGAAGAAGACGCGCTGGAAGAGAGGAGAGGAGAGGGAGCCCATCATTTCTCCTTCTCTCTTACAGTGTCCATAAATTATCACTTGGCGAATACGACACACGCTCTGGTAACTTCAACTTTTCTGCTTAATCGAGTAAAACGACGCGTCTTGCCAATCATATGATTAGGCTTGGTTACGCGGATCAACGATGATCAACGGTGATCAACGGTGCCACGATCGAGATAACGCCGCTGCTCACCGGCCAAATACTTGGCGTGATCTCTCCATTCCCGACCTCGCCATGCCACGCCACGTCATGCCACGCCTCGTTCGCTCTGCGATATATGTTGGATAGTA
>Ga0157364_1007699_pt1 | contig 11158 bp, 6 predicted proteins | sample AttsexASBM2_FD_111476 | JGI IMG/M metagenome (GOLD analysis project Ga0157364, IMG submission 111476) | Fungus gardens microbial communities from leaf cutter ant in Ribeirão Preto, State of São Paulo, Brazil - Atta sexdens ASBM2 | ecosystem: Host-associated > Fungi > Mycelium > Unclassified ...
GTAGCGTATGATATTTTTTCCCTTAATTTACTATGGAAATGGAGTAATCTTTTAAAAAAGTACTTTTTCAATACGATTAATAATAGAAAAAAATAATCTTTATGTTTTCGATTTTCGCTTTATTTTTAAAACTTATACATTTTTTAAAATAGTCTATAAAATATCTTTATAAAAAATTCTTTCGGAAAATTTGAATATGAAGTAAAAGTTTGAATCATTTTTAACAGTATCAGATAAGGTTGTAAAGGATTAAGAACTTGCAAGGAATGAAAATATTACGTACATTTTGTGGCTAGAAGATTCTGTTGCATGTTACTCATTTAGTATGATGAAATAATATATAATAAATAATTTACATTTTAACAAATAACGAAATGTTGCAAATAACGAAAAGGAGGTTGGAAAGAGTGATAGTTCGGCGAAACTGTATTTAGAAAGTTACTTTCTTGAAAGTGTGGACATGGATATGTCATCTTTTACGTATCTTGAGTTAAAAATGCAATGTAAGGCATCGAGTAAGGAAATTTGGCAATGATAATGTAATTTCACAATTTTTAATAGAACTTTTGCATCAAGCGTAATTGAACTTTGATACGAGCTTAGACAACTTTCCGCCAATGGATCTCAACGAAACTTTGTCGTTTCCATTATTAAAAGGTCATCTACAATTAAGGACTGAGAAACGTTACGTTCTCATGAAACGGTCTCCTCGATGCAAAATCTAATGAATTTCTATATTGAAGATAAGGTTGATAAAAGTGTGAGATTTATAATAAACAAACGAAAATATTATATTATCAATATTATATTATTTATCAAAATATTATATTATTTATCCTAAATAGAATGTTTATTATTAAATTGAAGAATTTTTGTCTTTGAATCATATAATAGTGTCGTATGTTGCGCGTGTCAATTTAGCAAGCATTAATCCAATTAACACCTTTATGTTTCATCGTTGTATTTCTGCGTAATAAATATCGTTTATATATACGGTAATGCACAAGAATACTTTAGTAATTTAATTGCTCAAAGAGCATATTGTGAAAATCATTAATCATACTCTTTTTATCCCGTGGGACTCTTTGATGTAACTGTGCCATACGTCTACGAAATAAAAAAAAATGACAAATTTTTATAATTTCGATTTCACTTGCATTAGCTTTTTTACAATTATATCACGAAAACTGACAAATATGACTAAGATGTATAAAATTGAATCTCGAATTTGGCCATGCTCCCGGGCATCGTATAACATTTTTTTGTTATATATCATGCGTTGGATAATTATATATTGAAACATAAAAGGACGTGATTTATCACGCACGGTGTCAGCCAATTGTCTATTTGCCATCGTTAAACATAACGTTTCGCATCTAGCAACAAGTTCGTTTAGGCACTTGCTCCATCGCACATAATTTTGAATCGTTTTGAACGAACGCCAACGACGCACGAAATATATCTTTTATCGTTCTACATAAAACAACACCGTATTTTCATATTCGCATTAAATGGAATTTTATAAGTTGATAACAAGAAAATCAAAGCTATAAACATAACGAAAATGTTAAAGTTGTATTTCATGGAAATTATTTTATGTGAAATTATTTCAGAGTGAGTCATTTGGCGGGAAACCTATGAGTGATAACGTTTATTGGATATTTATTTTACATTCTCACGTTCTTCATTAAACTTTTGTGAAAATAGTTTTATAGGAAAGTAATTTCATTATATATTGATTTTATACGGAAAGAACGATTTTGCTCAGATATCTAAAAATTTAGCTAAATACAGATCCGAAAATAATTTTGTTATGATCATCAAAATAATTAGGAAATTCTAGCATAATGAGCAATGCTGCAAAAAATTTTAATATTCCAATAGGCAGCTTGAATATTCTGCATAATTATTTTGATAGTTCAACAAAATTATTTTTAGTTCTCTATTTAGTTAAATATTTAGATTATAGCGAAATCATTTTTTCCGTGTTTTTTATTTGAAAAAAAAATTTAAATACCATTTTTTAACAATAACATATATCTTTACAGAAATTTTATTATTTTATTGAATTTATTGTGTATTTATCAAAAAGGCAGACCAATATATTATATATTATATGCATTCTGGATATTTATTTGATATGATAGCGAATGCGGCTGAATTGTAGATAATAAATACATTTGAATACATTTTTGTATAGAATAATGAGAAGGATAGAATAATGCAATCGAATCATCCTCGATGCGAAGTGACAATGATTGGAGAGCGTGAAAATATAATCTAATGGACGCAAAAATTCAAGCTGAGGATGATGAGACGAATGAATAGATTGTAGAAATGCGAGATAAAAATAAAAAGATTTGTAGCAACGTTGCAACTGCTATTGCATTTTTGCGACAGCGCTGCACTAATCCTTTTTGGCTGAAAGCCTGTCACAAGAAAAGTACCGAACACAGACTGGTACTTTTCGGTACACGCACACAAATCTGCATGTCATTCTGCTACCTGAAAATTATACGGCTCGCTCATTCTTTCTTTTTCATTCTCTCTTGCAATTAACTTCTCGCGAATTTTTTGACCACTATTATATTCTCGATTCACGTATAGCAGGTACATCACAAGTTGTCGAAAACGTCAGCCATTTCCATTTTGCGCGAGTCATTGATGTGAGTAATTTTCGATGTTTGCAAACTCCCGAGAGCTATTGAGAGTGCGAGTTAAATTCCCGTATAATGAGAGCAATTTTCGATATGCGGTTATCGGGGCAACTATGCCGATGGAAATACGCTGCGAGCAATTTGTTGATCGAAAAAATTATTAGAAAAAAAAGTGATGTAGGTTCTCATTTTTTTTTTGGATGCTGTTTTATTTTTAGTTTATTCAAATCAATGAATATAGCAAACGATTATTTATTATAATCTAAGTTTAATATAAAACACAAATTGAAATGATTAAGACTGTTCACAAAATGGGAAAAATTATTTAGATGAAGAGACATTATGATATTAATTATCTGAATGTGATGGTGAAGTGACTTCTTACTATATTTTTATCTGGTTTCTTCAAGTCTACAAAATTCAAATAGCTTGAATTCATAGAAAATTTTGAAATATTATTATAATTTTCCTTTCATGAATATGTTATTTTAACAATACTTTTAATCCTATCCTTGTAAATGTTTATCATAAGCGTTTATCTTTTCCGCTTCATAGGTTCCTTTACAGACTTTTTAAAACTATTTTAAAATATTATTATAATTACAAAGATTTTTTTAACGAAAAACAAGGCTAGATAATATTTTTTGTTAAAAATTTCGAAACTCATATTATTCCTAATTAGAAAGTCCAATATACATAGAAGCCAAAATTTACATTTAATTATGTTCCAGCGAAAGTACAATTAGTGAAGCTTATCTTCTCAAAATAGAAAAATAACATTTTAATAATAATTAATTAAGGGTACTAATTACTTACAAACTTTAAACCACATTATATTAAAAATTAAATATGAAAAAATTCTGATATACCTCGTAATATATCAAAGATCATACTAGTTGTGATGGCAATTATTTTACAATTTTGATATCTGTCTCAAAACATATTAAAAACTTTTTGCAAGAGATGATGTTAATTATATAACAATAATTTTAGATGTGACCCATATTAGCAACTTTGTCTTCTTATATCCTATAGTAATACCACGATATTATTATAATACTAAATTGCAACTATATACAGTATATCATTATGCAATGTTAAATTAAATTATTAATGTTACTCATGATAATTAGAGATGACTACGTACACAGATTTAAAAAACTGTAGCGAAACTAAAATTGACCGATAAGATTGGCTTATTTGCGGATAACGATATAATATTTTAATGCAATAAATTTTCAAACTAATAAATTACTAGATTACGATCGTGTTATCACGTGCGCACGATCGGAAACACCGCGTTCGATCGTCAGCGTCTCGAATCTCCGCGAGCATTTCCAGAAACAGGCATACGTGACTTCCGGCGTAACGCGTTTGTTCTACCGGCTGTAAATTTCTCGCTCGGGAATTCTCATTTCTTGCGGCGCTTCTTGCGAGAGGAAGCACCATGTGCGTGCTAACTTCCGCTCTGCCCGCGCTCTGAGCGCGGATCGCCCTATGACGTCATGTGGCCGGAAGGAAGAACAGGAATTCTATCTTGAATTAGCGATCACCGGACGTTTCCTCGTTTCTAATTTTTTTTTAGTTATGTATGCAAATGTTCAGAGATTACTGCGATTATTTAATCAACACATCGGAATTTCTATTCATAATAATTTTCCCGAAACAGGAAAAGGTTATTCAATTTGTTACGCAATTTATATTAATTGCATTCCAGAGTGTTATTGGTTTATTAACATATCAGATTGGTGTTAAACTATAGCAGCAGTACAATTGTCATTAATTTACACGATAATTCTCTCGTTCTTAAATATGTATTAATTAATAATCAAATTAAGTATATGCAGTAATTTACGCTATGGGCCTCTAAAGGCAAGATTTTTAACTTTAATATCGCATATTTTTTACATTAATGAAATCGAGTCTATTGATATTGAGAAACGCGAATTTGCAATTTTTATATAATTTTATTAGAAGAATACTCTCTTTTTACATTGTGAGATTTTCGATATTATCACAGAAACATAATTGATGCGTTGGGGATTATCAAACGGCCGAAGTGGGCGGAAGGCTTGCGATGAAGGAATAATTGTGAGAACTTCGCATAGCAATCTTCCAATAAAAGATAATAAATTGCATCTCTTGTAGGTGAGCGTAAATTGAAATATTTATCTCGTGAGAGAACAACGCTGGTGGAGCAGCTGCACCATATTTAGATTGAAATTCAAAGCGGCCTGTAGGTCAAAAGATCACATCCACGTCTTATTTTTTCCTTATAATAACAGGGTAACCTCTCGAAAGAGGTGAACGGGTCAGAGTATGCGAGAGATTTCTTCGTGATTTTTGCAAACCCTAAGGGAAGGGCTCGCCAAGCCTTTAAGCCGAAACTCTCGAAGTTTACGTAAAGCTTCTGAGAATTGACAATGCTCGAGAGGAGTTTTCGGGGACTCTCGTAGCTCTGCCCAGTATTTTTCTGTCGAGGTTGGATTTTCATCCGACTGCCCGAGAACAGAAGTCGTGCTTTATAATTCATAAAAGTTAACCGTTGGTCAATTTCATCGAACGTATAACAGAGCTCTGACATTTAAATTATCAAAAATTCAAAACTTTTTCTGAATCGAATTGAGAAGTGCTGTCTGAATTCTGAAGTTATTTTCAGCATTTTTTCGCTAGAACAGTTCAGCTGAATATTTTCCACATAACATATGTAAATGCGAATTTATGAATATAAATATTATGTATATTTATGAATATAATTTATGAATATAAATATTATATATATTTATGAATATAATTTTGTTTTCTCAATATTTCTCGCAATTTTGTCCTAAAATTACTATACCTATTCACGTAAATTTAATTATCCAACGAGAATCGACGGGAAAGAAGGGAAGATCTCTTGAAAAGTTTGAAGGGTCGACAGAACGGGATATTGGAAGACCAAAGGCGAACGGTTGGAAATTGTAAGAAAATGCAACGAAAGCGAAAAGAGTTTACCATTGTGTGAAATCATGTCAAAAGGAGGAAAATTAAACTGCCATTAAATTTGAGAGATATTTAGATATTGAGTTAAATCAAATAAGAACAAACAAAAAATTATTATAAAATATACATTCGAGAGATATTTCACATATATTCACATATATTCTTATTTATCACATGAAATAATATACATTTTTTTTCATTTTTTTTGCATGAAGCATTATATTAAAATTGTTATTAAATGATTTGATAACGTGCAATTTAGCCTGATAAGATGTGAAAACTTTGATACTTTGATACTTGAATATTAAATATTTTTGAAACACAATGAAATACGGGTAGATATAATAAAGACGAGCGTACGTTCATGACAGAACTTTTCACATCAGCAAACGGCACGAAAGTGGTATCGGACGTACCATTCTAGGAGGAGTTGGTTATGTATATTATGGACAACATAAATTAAAGTTCTTAGGCATTGCTAGTAATTACTTTTGTCTGAGTTTCAGTATTTTCCGAGTTGCGTTTATCCGAGGCTTTCCTTTGCAAACTTCACATTTCTTTATTGCTTTTTTTAATTTATACTTTTTAATAGAAACATATACCTATTACGAAATTCTTCATATTACATCTGTATACTTTATATATTTTTCGGATGTTTATTAGCATCATTGTTAAAGTGATGATCAATCTAAGATATTTTGAGATATTAATATTTTAGCTTTAATTTGCGATTGAGATAAACTAAATTAGTGCAGTTTAGATTTATTTTTTTATTCTTTGATTTATTCTTGATTTATCTAATTTCTACTTATAATTGAATATATATCGAAACTTGAGGAATTATGAAACAATTTATAAGAAATTATAAAAAATAAAAATCATTAGATTTTAACATGATATATACTTAATGCTAAAATCGATGATTGCATAATGATTATTGAACATTATTTGTATTACGTAATAATCGTTACATATAATTTATCATATTTACATTTAATATGATTATTCAAATGGAACTTGCTAGTTATCGATCAGCACAATCAGGCGATGATCAATAAACATATAACTGCGCGATAATTGATGTAAATTATTTTATCAATTTAGAATTAAAAATTATTGATTATAATTATTATTATATATTAAAATTTCGCACAAGATATCTTACCTTGTGAACTTTCATCTTTTCTCCTGCGACGAGACTTCTTCTTTTCTTCAATATAATTCGAAGACGAAGAGTCATCGAAGTCCAGAAACTCGTGATTTTCATTCGCTGGCTTCTTCATCTCATCTTGCCTCCTCTTCAGCAGTTCGTAAACTCTCTTGAAGTAATCCTTGGTGATATCCTCGTTCGATTTATTTATTAGGGAAGTCTTGCCGTTCAAATAGCCGAAATCGTTGTTGGAACCGTCGATGTCGTTTATCTTCGAATCAGAATCGTTTGCGCATTCTTCTAGATCCTCACTTCCATCGACGATTTTGAAGGTGTCGCTCTTCTTCACATTCGAGCGTGTGTATAACTCTCGATAGTCCTTGAAAGTGTTTTTCGAAGGGATCGAATTGTATCCGAAATCCGGAGAATTGACATTTAACGCAGACACGCTGCTAACGTCATTCCCGTGATTTTTCACTTGAATTTTGGCGATGATCTGTTCGTTCGTTTTCTTTTGCCCGACAAGCAAGTAATTTTCCTGCAAACTGGTGCCGGGTCTACTGCCGTTCGTCGATGAAGCATCGCCTTCGAAAATTTTCGCCACAGCTCCTTTTTTTGTCAACAATTCTTCGTTTTCCTGACGAATCTTTTCACTTCGATCGTAACATGGATTCACGCAGTTTCTCAAATTTAGGCAGACCTTGCAAGTTCGCGAGGAGCAGAGATCGCGTTGCAGATCCTTCCATCTCGGTTTGCTCATGAAGTCCTCTTCAGGCACTTCTCTTTCCGATTCGCGACGAAGTCTCTCATTCCTTTTCCGCTCTTTGTATTCCCGCCAGGACTTTTCCACATTTTCCTGGCTCTTTATATGTCTTAGGGGATTTGCGAGGTCCTTAGAGCTGTCTGCGTTGGCCGCCATTGCCGTCATTTGTCCGAGCAAAACGTCGCTCTTGGTTTTTCGATAGACTTTCCTTCTGTCCAGACTCGACGACTCTCTCTTTAGCTGCGATTTCAATCGATTTTCCGGTTCTAAAGCTTGGACTAAAGCGTCGCTCTTCGAGCGCTGATAGTTACGTGACTGTCTTTGAAGCTGAGAGTTCTCGGAGGATTCTCTACAGTTCATTGGCTTCTCCTTCTCCGTTTGTCTATTGGACTTTAGTTTCTCTCTCTCGATCACTTCGGGATTGAATCGCAAAATACTCGTCTCACTGCGCACTTTTCGCGTCCTATAGCTCTTTTGATTTTCCTCGTGACTATACTCCGAGTATCTTTTCCTGATTCCGGCTTTTTCGATTGGTTCGGAAACGTCAGTGTGCACAGCCAATCTTGAACACGCCTGTTCCATATTCATCCGCCGCTGTATCTTTTCGCGTAGGAACGCTCTGATTCTCACCAGCTCCTCCTCATTCATGTTATCCTTTATTTTGCGAATGATTCTATCTTCTTCATTCGGTTTAGAACTCTCCTTCGTCAAATTCTCCGTTGGAATTAAAGCGTTTCGAGTTCGCAGATACGACTTCACTTTCTTATTTTCTCCATATGAATTCTTACCTTCGGAATTGATCATATTGCTCCTTTTCAAATTATGATTTCCGAAATTCTTCTCGTTTTGTTCAATAGTATCCTTGGTTTCATTTCCACTGTATTCTTCCTCGCGAACTAAACTCAGCAGAGACTCGCTCTGACTTCTTAGGTACGCCTTGACCTTTCTGCATCTGTCCTTGGCAATCTCATCTGAAGTTCTCCCGACCGTATTACGTGTACGCAAATCGTTCACGATTTGCTGTCGAAGATAATCCCCGGCGGAGTACCTCTTGAATCCCGCTGCTTCTTCGATGTTTCTTTCGAGCTTTGCCTTCATCGTCGGATCTTCCACGGTGGACGAGTGTCTCTTTTTACTTCTTCCTTCTTTATTTCTATCTTCTACTTTCTTTTTACCTCTTTGTCCTTCTTTAATATTAACGTCGCTTCGGGATTTCCGAGGTGCAAAGTTGCATGTACCGAATTTGTTGCTGAAGCCGTCGATATTGCGGTTACTCTGAAATGGCGTCACGATAAATGAGGCGGAAGATGTCGATGGAGAGGACGTTCGTTCCTTGCTCTTCGAGCTGCTTCGAGACTCATCGACGGGATATTGTTCATGAGTCTTTAGGCCCTCCTTGAAGGAACCTCTCGCCCGTTGCGCTGTTCGGCCGGTGGTCTCCACTAGCAATCGGCCATCCTTGTCCAACAGTTGGATGACGGGCAGCGCGTCGGCGGACGTAGTGAGTTCCCATTCCCAGTGCAGCGGTTTCTGCAGCTTTAATCGAATGATCGGCTCCGCAGGTTCGCCAAGCCCCGCGGAATCTGGACCGACCGGATTGGAAGTCGTCGCGCTGACGATCGGATGGGCGTTCTTCATGGTCCCAGTTCTTCGCTCGTTCTCGCTCGAATAATCTGTCGGAAAAACTGCTTGCTCGCCCGGTCGTTGATCGTCCCGATTAATTTCTCGTCCCGAACGGGTTCGCCGTCGCTGGTCTTCTTAACAGGTCCTGTCTTGTCTCGATGAGTTTTATGGGGATTTGAGAAAGATCGTCGATTATTGAATCGTTTCGTCGAATCGCGCGTTCGTCTAATGGATTTTAGTCTTAGAATGAAGAAGCGATTTATATATTAATAATTTTACTGAAGAGAGTGCAAATGATATAAAATATCTTATATTATTATATATAATAAAAATTATATTTTACATTCTGAGAAGTAATCTTGTATGTTATTTAATAACATTAAGAAGTGGATAAAAAAAGTTTAATAGTAACACTCTAATAGCGAAAATATAGGTACACTTCACACGATGTCCATGCTTAGACAATTTTCGATTTCTGTGTCGCGTGATTTAAAGTTATTTGCGTTCGACCGTCGCGTCGTTCGCTTAGCGATAAAACTGCAGTCCCGTTTTTCGTGTGACCGCGAACAGTAGCCGCATACAGTATAGTATGCGCTCTCGCGTTATGGCATTCGCTGCGCGATCACATGATCGACGATGATCGCGAGACCGACGGGTTGCCGGTCGTTCGCTTTCGCGGGCGCGTAGTCCAAGTTCGCGCGCGTTACATGACGTTATGTAACGCGACCTCGCAGACTTGGCAGCCTGTCAAATTCGCGACGGCGGGGACTCGAGTCAACTTTCTTTCTTCGCAGTTTGTCGAGGTGATGACAGAGAAAGAAGGAGGGATGCATATACACACATACACACAGTTTCGCGTCACGTCTCACGTTGCAAGTGGATTCGTGGAAGATCCATCGTTCGCGCGTTCCTGCATACCGCTCGTAATTTGCAGAAGATGAGTCGCTGCACTTGCGAAATGATACCACACGTGCGAGCGTTTATGTATATCTGTATTGCAGCAGATAACATTAAATATCTATGTGCATACGTCTTGGCGGTGTATGTAAATATAAGCGAGATGCGTAATTCTTCAATCAAATCTTAACAAAATTTTTTTGTCGGTAATTTTAACTTTTTTTTTTCCAGTAATAATACATGCGAAAGATGACATACTTATTTCAAGCGTTTTATGTCAATCAAAAAGATCAAACGTCAGTTAACCGACAGCACGTAGTGCATTGCTGTGAAAATCGCAGATTCAATTTTCCAATGCTCCTGAAAACACATGCACTTTCGAGGAATATTGAGCATAAAAGGTTTCGAGAGCAGAAAATATTTTTAATCGAGCGCATTTAATTGCACGTGAGAAGAACTTTTTTTGTAGCTCGTTCGCCGAGTTGGTTCGTTCGTTCGGAAATCGCGCGATCAATCACTGACTTCACGGTCGTCGCTTCTGCCCGCGTTCGGCGTTTTCGATCGGTCGATCGGGAATATCGATTAATCGTCGCGTGGACTCGAGCGGCAGACAGCCGCGGACCTCACTGAGGAATCGACAGTGTGAGAAGCGGATCCGGGGCTGCGCGGCGCGGCACTACTGTAAACGCGCTCGGTGGCGTCATACCGATCCGAAAATAAAGCCCGCGGGATCTATCGGGTAGGGTGCAGGAATTCCGACACGTGGGACGTGTCACGAATATCAGCGGAGACTCGCTTGTGTTGTTCTCATCGCTTGTGCACAGGTGCGTGCACGAGCATTTAGAATACGTGGGCGTATCAGACAACCGAATCGTATTTCGTTCATTTCGTTTCGTATTAGTGAACCAACGCAGATTTTGTTTGGTATATAAAGGAATTAAAGTTATTAAGAAGAAACCGTGAATGAAAAATATAACTTTGCAAAGGATCTCTTAAACGATATTATTTAAAGGAATTGTAAAGCTTTCTTGCGTGTGCGCGGATTCACATTGTTAACTCTTGCAGATAATTATGTAAATTTAA
>Ga0157364_1007700_pt1 | contig 11156 bp, 8 predicted proteins | sample AttsexASBM2_FD_111476 | JGI IMG/M metagenome (GOLD analysis project Ga0157364, IMG submission 111476) | Fungus gardens microbial communities from leaf cutter ant in Ribeirão Preto, State of São Paulo, Brazil - Atta sexdens ASBM2 | ecosystem: Host-associated > Fungi > Mycelium > Unclassified ...
ATCCATATTAATCACTCGACCGTGTAGAGCTCCGCCATTGCCAAAAATGCAACCGCTTGGCGGCTTTTCTAGGTCAAAACCATAACTACATAGCTTAGTGCCTTTCTCGATTTCACTCTTGAGATCACTTCGATTGTGTATGCGAGAACTATTCCGGCGAGTTCCGGACAAATTATGTCATTTAATCTCGTTTAACCGAAGAAAACTTTCACGGAGAGGATCGGCCTTTTCGTCGTCATTATGAGCCCCTCGTGTCGCGCGGAGACACACCCAAGTTCGCTCATTGGACATAAGCTCGATGGACTATCGTCGAGAGTATCATTCGACCTTCCATCGAATGTTTGCCGAACTCACAAGCTCCGCAGGGCATAACGAGTGTTCTGTTTATTCTGCGGTGAGATACGCGACCCGAAGCGTTCTTAATGTCCAAGGGGAAGGATTTCCGCAAGGCCAGCCCTCCTTATGAACTTCCTCGCGAATCCTTGCTCGACGTCACCTCGCAACGAATATCGTCTTAAGGAGATGATTCCTCCGCTGAGAAGGTAAATTATGTTCCGCAATGCAGGTCGGGCTGTTAAATTAAGGCAAAATTACTTCTGCTGACTAGAAGTTAACAATGCGAAATAGTTTCTACGGCTTTAATAGTTGCGAATTTCGGGAAATGAAACAAATGAGTTGTACATTTGGAGAACCACATACGTGAAATAATTCGAGTAAAAAGTACCGTAGAATTATCTTAAGTAAGTAAGTTAATAAATAATAATCTTCAATTGAAAAATGTAATACAACAACATTTCATAAAAAATAATTAAACAATGAAATCAAATGTTTAAACAATGAAAATAATAGTAGGTATTAATTTTTCGCACTGAAATAAAAAAATGCAATTCGTTCTTTCAAAGAAGAAAACATTTCGATTCGCTTCACAAATAAATCGAGACAATGGTACGGAAGGTAAATTAAATTCAGAAATTTCCAGCTTAAAAAGAAAAGAGAATGAAAGAGAAAAGCGTAACAGAATATATATAGAGAAAAAAAAAGACGACAACGTGACGCAAAGTGGTTTCCCTGTTTTCAAGCGTGACAGAAGTGAGCATCAAGCTTAAGCGAGAACGCACCGCCGAAGGGGTCACGGGCGGGGGTGTGATTTAACGAGATGTTTTCGTGAATTGTGCCTGCGCGGTGGTAACTAATAATTCGATTTTACAAGCGGGCGCGCACTGTGCCGCGAGAGAGAGTCGGCGACGCAACCCTATCCCCTCGCCCTCCTAACTGGAGAACATCGAGCAGCCGGGAGGCGTCGCGGCGCCGCTCGGACGGGAGCCCCATCCCCGACGACGCCTCCTGCCCTTCCATCTATCCGTCCGTCCGTCTGACGGTGGCCGGTCAGTCGATCAGCTGGCCGAGAGACCGTCGGGATTCCAGAATGCCTGGACTACGTCCAACCGGGTTACCGCACTTCGCCCTCTCAATTCCTCCTGCCACCCTCTCGTGCACATCGACGTTCCACTTTGAAACCTCCATGCTGGTCTGCTCCCACCCTACCAACCTTTTGCCGTACGCAGAAAACGGGCGTCGTCGTAAACTCGTGGCCCGCTACGATTGAAAAGTCGGTCGCCTTCGTGGAGACCTCTTTACCTCTCCCCTTCCTCTTCTTTCTTTTTTTCTTTCTCTTAATATCATAAAGTTCTTCTTATGTCTTTTATTTTTATTTTTACTCGTTACTTCTCAACTTCATGTAACCTGTATAATCTTTTATTTTATCTATCGTTTTTGTTTCATTTTTGCTTTCGTTTTATATTCTTTATATTATCTATATATTTGTATTGGCATTATTTTTGCTTTATATTGTTTTGTTTTATGTTCTTAAAGAGCTTGCAATAGAGTATCAATAAATGCCTTTACATATATATATATTTTTTTTTATCTCCCTCATCACATACACCCGCGCGCGCGCGCATCTTTTGTAACAAATAAATTTGGGGCAGCCGGTCAATTGGATTGATGTATCTGAATTTTCGCGGAACGCAATTATCTCGCATAGAACAGTTGCACGGTATGCATGTCCCAATTACTCCAGCGACGCAGCCGGCGTTGCGACGCGACGAAAACGTTCGTTGATAGATGACCCCGGTTGTGTAATAATTGTATTACTTTGCGCGTGGATTTTGCGGTACGATGACAGAGTACATTGCGGAGAGAGAGATAGTGATGATCGAGCTATCGGCATAAAAAGGACTGTGATTATATCAATTATATGTCGAGTTACTTGCACCAGATTTTGCTGTTTATGCAAATTATAGAGAAGCATTGTATACCCCTTTCATACATCGCACAAATAATAATACCACATATACATAAAAATAAATTATATTTTCCATTGATGTAGAAAAAAATTTCATTTCAATACTGTCTCATATATAATACTAAATTTATTAAAAATTATCAAGAATTGATGTTAATAGACAAGGAATAATTAAGTAATTTTTTTTATTCCCAATCGATTTTGTATTCACAATTTATGTATTTCGCATAATTATTAAATCTTGAATCAAAAGTGTCAAATACGTAATGCAATATTAATGTAATTAATTGTGCATATATTCATTTCATTAAGCTTATTATTAGTGCAGCTGTCGAACATTGCTGTAAAGTCATAAACCGATAAGATCGGTTTAAAAGTCGGCCGTCAACGTCACGTTAATAAATTTCATCCACGAAAGATACGACGGATAGTATCTGGAGAGTTCTACTGTCGTAGCTGCGGATACGTAAAATTTTCATGTCGGAAGTGAATGTCAAGTCAAGTTCCAAAGTGGATGAACAGTATGCGGATATTCGTGTCGTATAGCTAGAAAGTCCTAAAAATCACACGCAATATTGCAATACCGAAACAGCCTTCACGAATTTAACGGAAAGATCGTAAAGTCAACCAGAAACACGCTCATAAAATTGTACTATCTCGCGGTCTTAAATAACCTTTTTACATAATTAAACGTGTGTACGTTAGCATATTCCCATACAATTTTTTTTTTTAATAAAGAATTCTCAGAATATTGTATGAAGAAACATATTCTCACAAGTATAGTACTGGAAGAATCGCAAAGCGAAAACAAAATTCTACAATTTTGAAACATCAAGATCACTAAGTTATTTTTTAATTAAATATTTCATATGTTATATGATTTTAACATACAATTTTACATACAATTTCATAAAAAGTATTTATTCGTTAAACACAATTTTTATATGTAAAAAAAATGATTCTCTTTTATACGAATAATCCATATCGTTAACGTAAATTTTTAAAGCTAATTGTCGCAAAAAAGTAACGACATTAACCGACGAAACGGAAACAATCGACGTCGGAATGCCAAAAAATCATTCTCTTCAAAAGCTCGCGACCTCGTGGTAGCAATACCCGTCACGCTCGTCAATAGTTATCGCACGAACAGTCGGGACAACAGATTTTTCATCCATGTCTCGCGGCTTGTTTTATTCGAAAAAAATGTAGAATTGAAGTACTTTCGTGCTAAATCGTAGTCTCGAAGTTTATATATGAAGCGTATCGTAACTCTGTTGACAGTTTCTTTGCTGAACTTGAAAATGAAAAATTTTTTTTTGGATATTGTTGATTTTCAATTAATTAAATTTAATTCAAACAAACTATTTCAAATTTTGATTTCTTATAAATTAATTTGACTTTATTTTAATCAAAATTTACAAAACTTAATTGACGGAATAATTAATAATAAGAAGAAAACTGAAACGTAGAGGAGAGAGGAATTGCGAATACGGGATAAACAAATGATACATGTATTAGATACATTCATTACAGTGATAATCTCTCATTTCTCGCATTCAATGATAGTCCGATACATGCTTAGTACTATACATGTGATCATAAAACGCACTATTTAAAAAAAAAATAAATAAAGCCAACAATTATTTATCGATAATAGAAATCTTTACTCAAAGGATATTGACTTTAAACTACAATAATTAACATTTATATATTATAAATAAAAAATATAATTTTAAACCAAAAACAAAATCGATTCGATATTGCCCCACGGCGATGGGTAATTCCGGCAAAAGTTGTTTTTTTTTAAATTACAATTTATAGTTTATATTAATAATATATAAATATTAATTATTGCAGTTTAAGATAAATAACTGGAGTATTTTTTAAATAAAGACTTCCATTAATCGATAAATAATTGTCAGTTTTATTTAACTTTTCTTTTAGATGTTTGCAATTTCTCCACTCTCCTCTACAATTTTCAAGCACATCGACCAATTGCGTTGAAACACTAAATTTATCAGAGAAACGTTAAAATTTGACACGATAAAGGTGGAATATCTTGTACGTACCGCTGTCCTTTATTCATTCGAGCACATCGTTCCGCAGCGAGTCTAGGGAAATAAGATGGGAACAAGGGAAACAAAGAAGCAGCGAAGCAAGGAAAAGGATGGGAGAGAGAGAAAGAAGAGCGGGCTCGAAGTCGACGCGGTCGTTTCCGCAGGGTAAAACTCTCCTTGGTAAAATTCCAGAATAAACAAAAATGGAGCCCATCCTGTGCTTTATATCCCCGGCGACGTGGAAAAGAATCCAGAAACGCGAGTAAGCTCGTAAATCAAATGTGTCTGCACTGCGTATACGAGAGTCGAATCCGCGAACCTGGTGGCCCTTTAATCCCGCATCCATTATTGGTATGTCACGGATAAGAGGGTGCCTTCAAGAACGCACCCCGACCGGCGCAACCACCGTTGCCGTGAGGGGGTAGCGGAAACGAGAAGAAGAGCGGGGAAGAGGATTCCCTTGCTTCCTCGCGGCCACGCATTATTTCCTCGTCGTGGCATTCGATGTAGATGGCTCGGGGCATTCCAAACGTTTGATTGAAAATTTCTTGAGACTCGAGAATGGCGGGCGCAATGCGATCGGTGGCCGCATCGCGGTACTTTACTTGGGAGCTTTATCCCAGCATCTTGGCATAGAGAAAGAGGAATCCATTTATTTAACATGTAGGACTATTTGATCCCTCTGGACGACTCGATGTTCGTGGCCATTCGTGGTTCCTACGTAATCTACATCAAATAATTCCGTCTTCGGGCAAGTTGAGACGTGCAAAATCCCGCAAGAAAGATACCCGACGTGAAGGACGCGCGTAATGCTCGATAAAAAATAATGCTTCACTATTCTTAGTCAAACATGGAATGATGTGCGTACTTATGTCGTTGGTTCTCATTCGCCAGCTCATTTTTATATTTTTATGTGCTTTTTATGTGCTAATCTAATAAGCAGTATCTATTCGTAGCTTTGTAGATATAAAAATAAGATGCAATCTTTGTTTAAATTTTTTTAAATATCTTTCATCGTTTAATAGTTATTCCGTCAAAAAGAAAAATAAACATTTTTTTTTTTAAGGAATAATTTCACTCCTTCAAACCATAATAAGGCATGAAAGATAGTTCTGTGTTATGGAGGAATTAATCTTCTTTGTCAGTACATTAAAATTAAGTAGATTTCAAATATCAATTTACTTTGTGAAATGCGATTAAATGTGAAACACATTCCACGTAGTATCTATATTTAAAAAGTGTGAAAAAGACATTTATAATAATTCAAGAAAAGATTATTTTTAAAATTATCAAAGTACATTTATTCCTGCCTGAATTTCTTGGATGTATACTATAAATGAACAATATAAATAAAATTTCTATGCAATGCTCGATAATTTTCTAAAGTTCAGAACAATTCAATGCAAAGGTTAACGAGAAACGTATGACCAACCGCTGTGCAAACGACATATATATGAAATGAAACATACTTATAGTGCTCAGCGGTAAAACATGATAATGCAATAGGAATCGTAGAAAAGCAGGATCGTAAACTGCAATAAAGAAGGATACGGGGGCTGAGTCGTCGGTCGATAAGTCGACTTCTCCGCGTAAATGGACCGCGTTATATATATATTTTTTTCTTCCACATCCCCTTCGTCTTTTCCCATCTCACTAAAGCTCGCTTCGATGGCGGAGCGAAAACGGCGTACCGATCTTCGCGTCGAAGTTGCGCCAAGTTATACGAAAAGTTGAGGCGGAAAGTGGTGTGTGGTAGAAACTACAGGAATTACTGGCAATTACAGGAATGATTTATTAACTTTGGAAACTGGCTATCTCGAACCGCACTGCTGGTACCCCTTCGCGGTTCTGGGTGGCGCCGCGTCGAAATATTCTAATGAACGCTGCAATAACCGGCTCTCTCGCACGATAGTAGATTGCCCTATATCGCTCGCAATTATGGGAATTAAAAAAATTCTGCCGCACCCTGAAAATCAACGATGGCTCCCCGATGAATAAGTTTCATCGCATTGCTTCATTCACTCTTCTGAGAATCCGTTGCGAATAATAGTTAATTTATTATCCTTTTCACTTAATTTGTCATCGTTTCATATATTGTTCCATTTAATATAATTTTTTCATCCGTATATCATAAAAATATCTCTTGGAATAATCTTACAATATACTCATTAAAGAATGAAATTTAGCTCGCGTTTTATCGACATTGCAATCACTTGTCTACGCACAATTACTTTTCCATCAAGACGCGGCAAAAGCGCCGGTGAAAAAAATTGTCACCAAATTAGGGCCGATTTAGTTGAACGTAACGCGGTTAATCATCATGGTATGTACCTTCCATTATTGGCGCCGGGGCAATAATAGTGCCGATGATCGCAAAGCAATCGATCTCCACGCTGGCGTTAATGGAAAATGAAATTGTGGCCGGAGTATTATCCCGAGAATTTGGATTATCCTAGCGCTTAATAGAAACTCTATTAATAGCCGACATATTGTTTCTACCGACGGACAATGCCGAAGATTGCATGATCCACAGTTAATGACGCATTAACGATCGCATGTGCGCACGATCAGATCAGTGTAAAGTGCTGCACCACGAATCGGCCTTCACTTTAGACACTTTGTGATGTACATTACGTTACATTGATGTACAATGGAAAATTATTCTGATTATTAATAGATGTCTATTAATATATTAGATACACATATATTAGATTGGTACATGTATTTGATTTCATAACTGTATATTCGAGTTTCTCAACATAATATCAATTGTATTTTAATACGTGTGTTTCTTATGTTTCTCTTAAACAAGTAAATAAATAAAAATAAAATACGCTTTATGTTTATTTTTTAAAAAGATAATTACAGAAAATATTCTTTGTTTAAATATCCAAGTGACTAATATAAAAAATAAGAATAATCAGAAAAATATCATAGAGAAATAATGAAATAGTTATTATTTTTTGTCATTTCTGGCTCAATGCAAATTGAATTTTATATCATTATTTTATATCTCTTAAATAAATGAAACATAGATTAAAAAAAAGTAATTTTAATGACGCTAAGAGAAATAATCTATCGACGATACTTGTGAAGAAATACAAAGTTCAAAGGCGAAATACTATCTTTATCGACAAATGTTAATCGCGACCGATTCACGAGTCGAAGCTCGATGAGTCCGAAATCAAAACTTTGCTCTGAAATACCAACTTGCAATTCGTGTAAATCATTCGACGGCGGAGGAGGGGAATTAGGAAAAAGTGTTACGAAGTGATGGATTCCGTTGGAAAGTTAAGCGAGTTTCAGATCCGTTTACAAAATTCACTCGACTGACGAAATTACCGGTTGTTCCGCCAGTAGTCTCGCGATACCGACGATCAAGGGGTGGCTCGATGCTAAAACCCTCTCGGCCCTGCCCAACCCCTTTTCGGAAAGCAATTCCTACCCGAAAGTTCCGTTCTCTCAGTACCAATGCAGGTGGTACCGTACCAGTCGCGTGTTACTACTGGCGTCATGTTCGATATCCGGTATGCCGCATACTACAGAAACGTTCGGATATTCTTTTATTTCTACGGTCGTAAATCTTTGAACTTGGTCTTATTACGATATTACCATCACCCGATACTCGACGGACTGATTTCTAATTTAAACATCGCAATTGATTAAAGGTAATTTAGCTCTCTTTCTATGGAGGAGTGGTAAGTATCCATACATCAATAAAATTAAATGATTTTATTATCAAAAAATTGTTATGTGTATTATCAAAAAACTATCAAAAAATACTCAAGTTTTTGTGCTACAATGAATTATGATGTAAAAATTTCAGCTTTTTTTTTTAATAAAATTGTAAAAAAGAATACTGTAATAAATTAAACATAAACATTATCTATAGTTAATATTTTAAAATTAGGAAAATTTTATTTTTATTATTCTATACGTTCATTATTCTATAACAATGTATTCAGAAACAAAAAGGCGCATTTGCGAAAATTTTTTATTATATTATATCACGTACTTTCTAAAGTCTTTGGAGTGAAATCTTATTCTGGAGAATGGAAATTCTGCCAGTTTTTAAAAAAGAGTAACAGAATTTTCAATCTTTAAAAGTGAAATTTCATTCTTTAAAATGAGATTCCATTCCAAAAATTTAGACAGTAACTTAGAAAAACAATTCGTAAAATATCTAATGCAGATTTAATATTCTTCACAAAAATATTTTTTAAATTTTATTTGTAGCAAAAAAGTAAGATTATTTTGAGATCTTAATAAAAAATGCAAATGGATATAACGCGTAAAAGCATAATACACTGTACTTCGGATGGCTTAGACATTATTGTCTTTCAAGCCTTTCATTTATGTTTCGAAGCTTGAAATTCTAAAGCTTGAGATCAGAGAACAATAGGTCTTTGACAAAGCTTGCGAGTTTTGGGAGCAAGTTTGTACTACTGAAAGTGAACGCGTAGTCTGTACAATCCTTAAACTATTTTAGAACATACATGCATATTGTGTAATAAATAGAAATTTTTTCTTCGTTAACTTGCTTAATTCTTTAAGTCAAATAATCAGACAATAATCGAATTATCGGTTGTGCATTATTAACTTTATAGCAAACTACGGTATCTATTATTTTCATTTTTTAGTGTTCATTAAATAATTTTATTATTAAACTTAATTCTACTTCCACTAATTGCTCGTTTTCCTCTAAAAAAATCTTCATAATAATGTTTAATTTCATTTAAATTATTGAAAGCACGCAACTACAAGAAAATTAAAGCAATAAAACTTTCATATCGTGCCAGCATAAACCATTTCGATGTTTTTGATTATGGAGCAACATGATAGTGGTATATTTTTCGAAATAGGATAATTTTAGAATACCCTCTTGAGTGGCAAAATGTGTGAGGGTCGCTCGCAACGCGAGCGACAAGGGAGTGAAAACGAAGAGGGTAGACCAACAGTCCTATCTGCAATTGCAATCGATAGTAAACCCGCCCTGAAGTCTCCGGCGGCGGCTACGATATTTAAATGTCAGGCACATAACACGCGTTCGCCACCTCTGTAAGGGATAGGGTATACCCCAACATTTATACCTCACCTTCACCCTTGTATACTCCAGTCTCTATGCGACGATCAACCCTCCTTTCTCTCCTCACTCTCTGTCGTTCTCCGTATCTTGCAGGCATGCGCATGAGCGTATACAGCGAGATAGTGAGAAAAAGGGCGGAAGGAAGGACAAAAAGCGGATGAGAGCGAAAGCCGGAAGGGAGAAAGAAGGCAACATTATTAAGCTCAAGGGTTTTTGACTTTCTACGTAGTGGGTAAACACACGACTCTATCTCGAGCTGTTACAATCCGACATGGGTGTCGTTGGCAGTGATAGTGGTCATGGTGACGCTGGTCATTTTGTATTCTGCGAAGCTAACGCAGATATTCCGGCCGACACCAATGGACCAGACCCAATTTTCCCGGGTAGTCACGAGGCTGTTCGTTCCCTTTGTGTAGACACGCGCGAGAAAACCGTTGGCAGTAAAATCTTTGTTCGACCGCGGATGTTATTAATCCAAGAATGGTTACATTGGTGAGTCGAATGGCTCCACCTCTCGAATCGTGCATTGCTGGAGGCAATAACGCCAATGGCCATGCAACCAAAACAAAACTTTTGAACTCGCGTAGTGCGTACATATTTGCGATTACATTACGTAATCCTTACGAATGAGCGAAGCAGTTAAACCGTAACCACGAGGTAAATATATTTACACATCTTTGTTGGTAAAGTGGCATTAACTTCGTTATTGTAAATTGTGTCCCATTTAAAAGGGTTTAGCTCCGTTTTAAAAAAAATTATATAATATTATTCTTAATACTAAATATTTTGTATAAATATAAAAGAAAAATAGAAAAAATAAAATTTTCGAACAAAAAGCATGTTTTTTAAAGAAAAATATACAATAAATTTTCCAGATACATTTATTTTTATATTTCTGCTTTTCTGTTCTCTTGGCACTAACATTTCTACTAAAGTGGTGGTCGAAACATTAGTTCAAAAGTGCGAGCGTTCGCAACGAAAAGTTTCTGTAAAACTGGAAAGAATGACACGGGTATCTCGGTAATTCGATCAGATGGCGAACGCACGTAGAGCACGAAATTTTCGACTTTACGCTAATAGAAGAGATAAACAGACCCCCCCGTCGTACTTGGCATTAGATATTCCAAGAAACTAAGAGAGAAAAAAAGAGAGAGCAAAAGGGCGCCACCCAATTTTCGTCGCGACTCGAATATCCCTTCACGTCATGACGTGCGAAACCTTAACGTTAAGATCTTTTTAGAGGCGCTAACGTTATTAATCCGGGAATGGTACGGTTATATCCGGCACACCCTCGCGACTCTCTGGAATGTCGGAGGGTGACTCGGTCTCTCGCGGTAGTGGAGAGAAATAAATGACGTCACGCCTCGGGAAAAGTACTTCCCTGTGGTCTGCTATTCGACGACGAAGTTCGAGACAAAGAAGAAGAAGAAGAAGCTGCCGTTCGTGCCAAATGCCGTTGCTGCCGGCTGAACACCCGTCGAAGCTCGTAAGTCCGAGCATAATTGGATCTCGTATTTCTAATAAAGAGTTAAACGACATTTTTCGATAAGAAAATTAAACTGCGCGTATTAAATTGAAAGTAGGAACATTGAAAAATATAATTAAACCATCGTGTCTTTAAAACGTCAATGTCAATAGAATAGATCTTTTTCCGAAAAAAAAAAAAAAAAAAAAAAAAAATAAAAAAAAAAAAAAAAAAAAAAAAAAA
>Ga0157364_1007701_pt1 | contig 11154 bp, 13 predicted proteins | sample AttsexASBM2_FD_111476 | JGI IMG/M metagenome (GOLD analysis project Ga0157364, IMG submission 111476) | Fungus gardens microbial communities from leaf cutter ant in Ribeirão Preto, State of São Paulo, Brazil - Atta sexdens ASBM2 | ecosystem: Host-associated > Fungi > Mycelium > Unclassified ...
CTCTATTTGCCTCTCTTCTTCTTTCCCATACTTCTTGCCATCTCCACTTCTTTTCTGTTTTTCTTTTTTCTCTTATCTTTATTTCTTCTACTCTTTTCCATTTGTCACCTATCCTCTTTCTCTCTTATCTTTTTCTTCTTCTTTTCTATTCTTCTTTCTCTTATCTTTCATCATATTATCATCTCCTCTACTCTCTTTTCTATTCTATTCTATTCTTTTCTGCATTTCTCTTTCTAATGTTATCAACTGTTTTTGTAAATTTAATATTATTTTATTATTTTTCATCACTTGTTGCAGCAATCTCATTGCTTTCTCCTCTTCTATATCTCTAATCAATCTCTCCATACTTATCTGATCAAAAGTATTTGTTGCTATAATGTTTGACAACTTAGTGATATTCCAAAAATCTCTTTGTAAGTGCTAGCTGGTATTCTTCTTATCCAACCTTACACTGTCTACTGATTACTTATCTACTACTCTATTAACTACTGCCCTAAAAACACTGACTAATATCCCTAAGAAGGAAATCTCTAAACTAGATATTTCCTTACTGGACAACACTATTCCTTTGTATAAAAAGATCACAATAAATCTTCAGCATAAGACTTCTACATAAAAAACAACAAGTACACTAATACAATATTACCTACTTAAACAATAAATATGTTTAGCTGATGGTCTAAGTCTGGTCACCAATGTCCATAACAACCTTTGAGTAGCTGCTTCCTATCCTAGGGTCCAGCTATATGAAGTTTGTAGCAATTAACCATGCTGGTTATATACCAAGAATGATAAGAGAGTAAAGTAAGAAGACTGTGAGATGCAGTGTCCTTAGGAGTAGTTAAGTTCTACTGTTGTAGCAACTACTAACCAAAATAGTTAATAGTAGTCTTATATTACAAAAAGTTTTATGGAGATTATAAGAGAACTTGATAAGAAGTTTCTTATATTCCTACTCTATATATACCACAAGTACATGGTTTGTGCTAGTAATAAATAGCTCTACCCTAATGTTCATACATTAGCTATGTAGTAAACATGCTATAAACATGTATCTTGATATTATTCTTCTAGCTTTTTTTTCTAGATTCTAGGTCTATAACATCATGTCATGTGATACATTATGTAACAGTAGTTATATGCCTCTTCATTGTTTAAAAAATAAATAAAAAACAGACAAGAAAAAAAATCAAATAGATAAAAAGAAAAGAAAATTAAAATAAAATATAAGAGTTCAAGTATACTAAGATATCTTTAGTCTAATAATTAACTTATACTTGTGCTATACTTATCTTATTTCCTTTCAAACTTCTCTCATTCAAAATATGACTATATAATGAATAGGCTAGGTAAAATATTATTTATTAAAGCTAAGATCATTATCTATGTAGTACTATTTCTGGCTCTTTCCTACCTTATAAACCACTAAGTTTAGTTTTCTGTTTTACATTTTATGGTAGTAGTATAATAGTAAAATACTTTATTCAAATATCATCTAAAGTTTCTAAACACTTATAACTTTTCAATGTAAAACTAATTCTCTTATAAATAAGTTATTTCTTTGTCAGTAACTACTAGCTATATTAACTATTAGTAATCTAGAATATTAATATATAGAATATACAAAGAAAACTTAATAGAGTTTTTATTAGATTATACTATCTACTTATATTCTTCTAGTCTAATTTATATAAGAAGAAACTATTTGTGAAAAAATTATGGAAGCTATCAGAAGAGCATAGAAATATTATCTAATCCATATGAATGTAAATTCTAGGTAATCTTGGCTTCAGTAGATATACTGTATTCCTATATGTTACAATAGTCATATTTGGAAAGAGAATATTATTAAGAAATAGGACATAGAGAAAGTTAAACTTTCAAGTATAGTACTGTAACAACTACTAATCAAAACAATCAATAATGTACTAAGTAGTCTTATAGAGATTACAAGAAAACTTGATAAAGAGTTCCCAATATATTTCTATGCTTTATATACTATTGGTATATAGTCTATGCTAACAATAAATAACCCTATCCTAATATTCATATATTAGCTATGAATATATCATGTATACATTATAAGGTGAACATACTATAGATATATACCTTAACATTATTTTTCTAGTCTTTCTCATAAGTTCTAGGTTTATAACATAATGTCATGTGACTGTGGTCATGTGTCTCTTGATTGTCCAAGAAGAAAAAGAAAAAGAAAAAGAAAAATTAAATTAAAGACAATAGATAAAATAAAATAAAATCAAAATAAATATAAGAGTTCAAGCATACCATAATACATAGTTATTCAAAACAGTATACTACACTAGTTGATTTTTAAGCTGAGGAGCTATAAAATATTTATATATCTTAAATACTAGTACTAAGACTATTTGAGAATTAGAGATAGATAACTATTCTGAATATACTAAAGTTTCCAGAAATCAAGTCCAGAGCTTCTAAAGATCATAAGGAACCATATGATTAGTAATAGAGTAATTGAATATAAAATAAAACCAGATAGATTCACACTAAAAGAAGATGGATAAACAAAAAAGAAGATATTCTCTTTCATAGATATTCTAAGTGAATTGGATGTTAGAGAAGCATTATTCATAATATAGTTGGATTGATCAGATTGTTAAAGCTGAAGATGGTGGACTTTGTTTTTATTTTTATTTATTTTTATATTTTAAACTTAGAGTTAGAAATTAGTATAATATTATAGTCACAAGTCACATGAAAGGACATAGAAGGTTCTAGGATAATGATATCATACAGTGTTAAATGTAGTTTATACCTTGTTATCTGAGATTTAGTAAGATATCTTAAAAGTTCAAATATTATCATAGTATACTTAAACTCTTATATTTTCTTTTATTTTTCTTTTATTTCTTGAACAATGAAGAGGCATGTGACCATAGTCACATGATGCATCACATGATATCATGTCATAGATCTGAAACATAGTAGAAAAAACTAGAACAATAATGTCAAGGATATAGCTACAGCATATTTGTCTTGTAGTAACAGTATAGTGGACTCATAAATAATACATATAGTTTAGAATAGGATTATTTATCATTAGCACAGACCATATGTTAGTAGTTGCTACAATAGTAGAACTCAATCACTCTTAGAGATATTGTATTATATAGTTTCCTTTCTCTTACTCTTTACTCATTCTCAGTGTGCAACCAATATAGTAAATTGCCACAAACTTTATATAGCCAGACTTAAAGAGAGCTAATTGTTCAGTATAAACAGTTGTAGATGGTAGTAACTATACTCAGGCCATTATCTAGACATTACTCATTGTTTAAGTGGATAGTATTGAAGTAGATTATGTATATATTTGTATAAAAGTCTTGTGCTAAGGATTCATTATGCTTTTTATATAGAGAAATAGTGTTATTCAGTAAGAAAACATCTAGCTTAGGAATTCTCTTCTTAGAGATATTATCCAGTGTTTATTAGGGCAGTAGTTAGTAGGATAGTAGGCAGATAGTTATTAGACAGTATAAGGTTGGGTAAAAAAAATACTAACTAGCATATATAAAGAAAATTTGGTGGAAATATCACAATATGTTATTAAATATTATAGCAATAAGTATTGTTAGGATCGAGAAAAGTGGACTTAGTTTCCTATTTTTATTTTCCTTTTAGTTTATTTTCCTCTTTTTCTATTTTTAGAACTTAGGGTTAGGGTTAATCCACAAAACACTAGAAGAAAGGCATAAAGAATAATGACGTACAATATATATATCACATGTTGGCCTTAAGGTGCACACATAGTAGTTTAGGATAGGTTAGAGAGGTCTAACACAGACCAAGCACCTTTAGTATACTCAATACAAGGTTACTTCTTGACCCAACTCTAAGGGTTTTAAATCATAACAAGTATGTTATAATTCAATAACCTTAGGATTGATCAATAAAAGAAACCTTATATTAGAGTTAATACAAGAGAACTTGATAGAGTCCTTAGTATAATGTATCTACCTTTATATACTAACTACTAGTGGTCCATGCTCAACTATTTCTAATCTGCTCTAAGGACTATATATCAGCTATGAGGTCAACATATATTGTATATGTTGTATAACATCATTGTTCTTGAACTTTCTACCATGTTCTATATGACTATGTAATCATGTGACTGATATGTGATAGTATAATCATGATATTACTTTAATCCTAATCTTAGATCCAAAAATAAATAAAATTAAAATAAAATAAAATAAAAAAGCTAGAGTTCAAGCTTTATATATCTGACAAAGTATGTTAAACCCAGAATTGTTTGGAAGAGAAAATATAAAGAATATAATCCTGGAAATTACTACTTAATATTCAGCTCTAGCTTTCTGGTATAATTTCATTGGCATATAATATTTTCTTTCTATTCTTGTCTGATAATATTATATCATATAATTACTTCAACAGTTTGAGTTAAATAAAGTCTAACCAAACTTACAGAGAGGTTAATCAGAAATGTGAGAGAAGAGAAAGCAATGAGATTATTACTAGAGAATCAAAAAAATATTTGAATTACAAAAACAGTTGTTATTGTTACAGAAAGAAGATGTTGAGAAAAGAAGAAGGAAGCAAGAAAGAGAATAGAGGAGAAGAGAATATGACAAAAGGTGGGAGGAAGAATAGAGAAGAGGAAAGAAGAGCAGAGAAAGAATGAAGATAACAGGAGGCATAGGAAAGATGGAGAGAAAGGAATAGAGAGATAGCAATTTAGAAGAGAAAATGTTTTGTTTGTGGAGCTTTGAGCATATTGCCTATCATTGTAGAAATATGGAAAATAGACAGAAAGAGGGACCAACATAGAGGTTCTTAAATAAATTTGAACTACTAAAGAGCAAAGTGATGAATATAGGAGAAGAAAGTGAAGGAGAAAGGAAGAAATATAGGAAAACAGTGTTAAGAGAAAAGAGATTAAAAGAAGGAAAGAAAGAGAAAAGGAAGAAAATAGTAGAAGTAAGAAAGGTAGAAGGAGAGAAATTGTTGAGAGAAGTAATAGTGAAGATAAAGTTAAGCAGGAGAATGATGAAGAAGGAATTGTGGTGGAGATATTATTAGACAGTGGTGTAACAGAATTGGTGATGAGTTCAGAATTTGTGAGGAAGAATAAGTTGAATAGGCCAATTTATATAAGGAACATAGATGGTATCTTTAATCACAAAGGACTGATAGAACATACAGTAGAGGTGGAATTATTTTTACTAAGAGTATAAAGAGAGAATCAAGATAGATACTATAGGTGTACAGAAATAAAGTGTTATATTGGAGATGCTATAGCTAGCATACTACAACCTTGAAATCAATTGGAAGACAGGAAAAGTGAAGGTGACAAGATGTCTAGATAAATGTGGAAAGTAGTGGAAGATGAAGCAAACAAAGCTAGGATGGCAAAAGCAGAAAGAGAAATAATAAAAGAAGAAAAGGATGTAAAGAGAGGAGAAGAGTGAATTTATAAAACCAACAATAGAGAAAGAGATAAAGATAGCAATGATGGTAGAAGAAAAGCGGGAGAAAGAAGAAAACTTGATAGAAATTAGAATGGTAATAAGGAAGACTTGGGATCATACCATAGATCTCAGAGAAGAATTTGTTCCAAAAAAGGGGAAGATATGTCTATTGTCAAGAATAGAGAGAGAGAAGGTTTAGGAGTTTGTAAAGGATTAGTTGAGAAAGGTATATATCTGACCATCAAAATCATCATAGACATCACTAGTGTTCTTTGTGCCAAAGAAGAATAGAAAGAAGAGAATGGTGTAGGACTATCAATATTTGAACAGTTGTATGATCAAAAATAATTATCCATTGTCACTGATATCAGATTTGATAGATAACATAGGGAAGATAACATAAGGAAGAATAAGGTATTTACAAACATGGATCTTAGGTGGCAGTACAACAATGTGAGAATAAAGAAGGAAGATGAGTGGAAGGCAGCATTCTCAATATCAGAGGGTGCCTTCGAGCCAATGGTAATATTCTTTGGACTGACAAGCTTGCCAGCAATATTTCAGCCAATGATAAATGACTTGCTAAGAGATATGATAAAGGTAGGAGATGTAGCAGCATTTATTAATGATGTGATGGTAGGAATAGAAACAGAAGAAGAACATGAGAATATTGTGGAAGAAGTATTGAGGAAAATAGTAGAGAATGATTTGTTTGTAAAATCAGAAAAGTATATATGAAAGGTTAGAGAAGTTGGGTTTTTAGAAGTTGTGATAGGACCAAATGGTGTAAATATAGATAAGGAAAAGGTTTAAGAAGTAGTGGATTAGCCAGTGCTAAGAAGTGTGAAAGATATGTAGAAGTTTTTGGGATTGGCAAATTATTATAGATAGTTTGTCAAGAATTTTGCAAGGATAGCAAAACCCCTTTATGAGATGACAAGAAAAGATGTGAAGTGGAATTGGAGAGAAAGATAGCAGAAAGCATTTGAAGAGTTAAAGAAGAGGTTTATGACAGAGCTAGTCTTAGTAACACCAGACTTGAACAAAGAGATAAGAGTGGAAGCAAATGCATCAGATTTTAATATAGGTGGAGTATTGTCAATGAAGTGTGAGGATGAGAAGTGGAGGTAAGTAGCCTATATTTTCAAGTCATTGAATGAAGCTGAAAGGAATTATAAAATTTACAATAAATAAATGTTGGTGATTATTAGATGTTTAGAGGTATAAAGGCATTTTTTAGAAAGTACCAAGAGTTAGTTCAAAACATGGACCAACTACAAAAACTTGAAGTATTTCATGAAAGCTCAGAAGCTGAATTAAAGATAGGCTAGATAGGCCTTGTATTTGTCAAGATTTGATTTTGCTTTAAAGTATGTAGCTGGCAAGAGTATAAAACAAGCAAATAGTTTGAGCAGGAGAGCAGATTGGGTAGAAAGAGTAGAGAGAAATAATAAAAATCAAGTAATGCTGAAGAAGGAGTGGTTAGAAATTAGAGCAATGAAAAAAGAACAGTTGTTAAGTAAGGGAGTTGAAGAAGAAACCATAGAAAAAATTAAAAAATTGGAGACAAAAGATGATAAGACAGTAAAAGCAGTAGAAGGAATAAAGAAGGCTAGGGTTAAAGTATTGAGAAATGATGAGTGGTAGATTGAGAACAAGTTAGTATTGAAAGAGGGAAAGGTATATGTTCTAAAGAATGAAGAGTTGAGATTAGAGATTATTTGGCTACATTATAATATGCTGATAGCAGGACATAGAGGACAGTAGAAGATAGTAAAACTAGTCACTAGAAATTTTTGGTGGCCAGAAGTTACAAAGGAGGTAAAGTGATATGTAAAATGGTATGATCAGTATCAGAGGATAAAGAATAAAGCAGAATTACCAGTGGAAAAATTTTGGTAGCATGTAATGGGTTTTTGAAAATGTTGCATTTTATAATGAAAATAAAGAAAATAACAGTAGGAAAATTAGCAAGGTTGTTTAGGGATAATATATGGAAGTTATATGGGTTGTTAGAGAGTGTGATTTCAGATAGAAAGCCTTAATTTGTGGTAGAATTAATGAAGGAGTTAAATGAGATGTTGGAAATAGAAACAAAGCTACCAACAGCTTTTTATTTACAGACAGACAGACAAATGGAGAAGATAAATCAAGAGTTGGAGCAGTACTTGAGAATGTGTATTGATTATAGGCAAAGTAATTAGTTAGAATAGTTGGCAACTGTAGAGTTTGTCTTTAACAACAAACCTGTTACTGTTCAAAGTTAACTATGGAAGAGAACCAATAATAGGCTTTGAGATAAGAAAGAAGAGAAAGTATGCAAAAGCAGAAGATTTTATAAAAGAAATGAAGGAGATGCATAAGAAGGCAAAAGTGGCATTGAAGAAGTTACAGAAAGAGATGAAAAAATATGCAAATAGAAATAGGAAAAAATCAGTGGAATATAAGGTGGGAGATAGAGTGTTGCTGAGTATAAAGGATTTGACATGGCAGATGATGAATAGGAAAACAAAGAAGTTGACAGAGAAGTTTGTAGGATCATATAAAATCAAGAAAATTATATTAGAGAATGCAGTGAAGTTGGAATTACCAGTGTTAGTGAAAATTCACCTAGTGGTTAATGTGAGTAGGATAGCAATATATCAGAAGTAGGTAGAGGAATAGAAAAAATCCCACTTCCTCTAGTAGGAATGAATAGAGAAATGGAGTATGAAGTTGAAAAAATATTGAATAGAAGAGATGTGAAAGAGAAGCCAAAGTATTTAGTTTGGTGAAAAAGATATATGGTGGAAGAAGACACTTGGAAAGGATTAAAAAAGTTGGAAAATATGATGGACTTGGTAAAAGAATTTGAGAAGAAAATTAGAGAAGAGAAGATGAAAAGAGTACAAATGAGAATAAAGAAGGGGAAGAAAAATGCATTAAATCCAGAAGCAGAGATGTTTGAAAGAAATGAGTTACTAGGGAAGTATACAGCAAAAATTTTGTTTAGATGGAATGATGGAAAGTTTGAAGATGAATATTTGAAGAAATTAGAGAAAAGCTGGGCAAGATGGAAAGAGAAAGGGAGGCAAGTTCCTCTGGAGGTAGAACCTTAAGGGGGAAGATACTGTCATAGTATACTTGAGCTCTTATATTTTCTTTTATTTTCCTTTTATCTATTTTCTTTGATTTGATTTTTCTTTTTCTTTTATTTCTTAAGCAATAAAGAGGTATGTGACTATGGTTACATGATGCATCACATGATATAATGTTATAGGTCCAAAACATAGTAGAAGAAACTAGACTAATAATGTCAAGAGCATAACTGTAGCATGTTTGTCTTGTAGTAATAGTATGATAAACTTATAGACAACATATATAGTTTAGGATAAAGTTATTTATTGTTAGCACAGATCATTGATTTGGTATTATATATAGTGTAGGAATACATTAGGGACTTCTTGTTAGATTCTCTTATAATCACCATGAAATTCTTATCTTATAAGATTACTTAGTATATTATTAACTATCTTGATTAGTAGTTGCCACAACAAATATATTGATTAGTATGTTATCCAAGAATATGGAAGATAGGTCAGAATAACCTTTGGCTTCAGCTTGTGTTCTATATCTCTACTAACTGTATATGTTATATATTTTGAAACAGAACTTTGGGAATTAGCAAGTAGATAGCTACTAGAGAGTAGCAAGGTGTGTGTTGTCACTAACACTGGAAATGGATGTTAGTTTTAGTTAATTTTCAGAATAACCGATATAGTGTAAACTACTAGATTATATACTAGATATACTAGCTAGAGTAGTTTATCTAAAATGGAGATTATTAAGTGAGTTACTCTGATTTCTAGTAATCCTCAAATGTAAGAGAATAGAGGTCCATGAAGTGAACAAGAGCTAGTAAGAATATCCAAGATGGAATGAAAATATGTATTTCATATCAAAAGAGATTGGGGAGTGTGAATGAAAAAGATTATTCATAAGTAGAAATAGATATGGTTGTAATGTAATGTAATATACAGTATGATTATATATTGAATTTATGAATAATATATAGCTTTGAGAGTAGATTTGGTAAGATTTCACATAGACAAACTAGCTAGTATATATATAAGATAGATACTTTGTACTAGAGACTCTATCAAGTTCTCTTATATAAACTCTATACAAGATTTCTTTCTTGGATAAACTCTGAGTCTTAAATTATAACATAAATATATTCAGATGGATATATAACATATATAAAGTTTTTAACTAAAATTATATGATAATCTATGTATTAATGGTGATCTAATTTATTATACCCTAATATCTATAAGTAGCCTACAATTGTTATGATTTAAGTTCAAGAGTTAGAACAAGAAAAAAAATCTTATATTAGGATTAATATAAGAGAACTCAATGAAGTTTGTAATATAGAATGTTTATCTTATATATACCAGCTAATAGTTTGTACAAGACTATTACTAACTTATTCTAAAGGTCATTTATATTATATAAGGTTAATATACTTTTAACATACTATACAATATTATTCTTCTAAAACCTTCTATATTTTTCTGTGTGATATTTTACAAAAGGTATGAAATTTGTGATAGTCACATATAATGTCACACTATAATTCTAACTCTAAGTCCAAATAATAAAATAAATAAAAATAAAAATAAAAATGAGAAAGGAAAATAAAATAAGTAAAGTCTGTTGTTTTTAGCCTCTTACAATAATTATGTTTAGAAAGTTAGAAATTTTTACTCTTTTGTGATTTTTCAAACTTTATAGTTTTCTGTTATTTCTTATACTTATTTTAATTTGCTTTTCCATACTCATGTTAGAGGTAATTCACACTCACTGAGGATATTCATGAATATAGTATAGAAGACAAAACAGAAGACTAGACTTAGTGATTTATGAAGCAGTAAGGGGCTGGAAGTAATACTATGTGAATAATAATCTTGACTTCAATAGATAATGTTACATCTAGTCTATTTTTCATATAGTTATATTTTAGATAAGGGAAGTTTGGAAGGAAATAAGATAAGTGTAGTATAAGTCCAAGTTAATTATCAAATTAAAGAACTATATTTCTAAATTAGTCTGTTCATTTATGATAATTTTTAATTACTAAAGTATCATTTTATGCTTATGTAATTGATATCCCAACATATTAAAATAAACTAGATAGTATTTTAAGTAGTTATTATCTTATAATTTTCTCTAAAACTCTAAATAACTTTAAATTTTACTTAGTTATACTTTTAAGCTTGGTTTAGATTATTTATAACTTAGACAAAAATTTAAGTAAGAAAGAATAAGATAATCAATTGTCAATCCTTCTTTCTCTCTTACCACCATCTTGCATAGTAGCATTTATTAGAAAACTTGGGAATATAATACTTTCTACTACAGTTACACACTCTATTACTAATGATATGACTCTAATTCAAGACAATGACATGGCTGTTGACCCTTTCAACAATTTTTCAGATATAGGTGACAAATTTGATGAGGTAAGAGATTGCTTATTATGTTATAGTATGAGAGTGTGGACAGACTTTGGCTAGGGTTAGGGTTAGCCAGACAAAGATAGTTAGTATTATTATTAGTCTACAATAGATGGAGAGCACGTGACCTAGAAGTCATGTGACAGAGGCTAGAATGGTCTAGAAGGATCAAGAGAAGTCTA
>Ga0157364_1007702_pt1 | contig 11153 bp, 3 predicted proteins | sample AttsexASBM2_FD_111476 | JGI IMG/M metagenome (GOLD analysis project Ga0157364, IMG submission 111476) | Fungus gardens microbial communities from leaf cutter ant in Ribeirão Preto, State of São Paulo, Brazil - Atta sexdens ASBM2 | ecosystem: Host-associated > Fungi > Mycelium > Unclassified ...
AAAGACCAGTGTGAAAGTTGGTAGAAAGATACATAAGACCATACAAGATAGAGGAAGTAATATCAATGAATACAGTTAAACTATGATTATCAAGTTTGATAAGAATCCATCTGGTAGTCAATGTGAGCTAAGTAGTTCAATATAAGGAACAGGTGAAAGGTTAGAAAAAAGAGGAGAGAAAACCAGTAGAAATAAAAAAAGTTGAAGAATAGGAGATCAAAAAAATATTAAATAAAAAAAAATAAGAGGAGTAGAGAAATATTTGATAAGATAGAAAAGGTTCACAGTAGAGTATAATATGTGGGAGAAGGAGGAGGATCTAGGATATGCAAAGGAGGTATTAGAGAAATTTGAGAGAAGAATGAACGCAGAAGTAAGGAGGTAAGAGAAGTTAGATATAGTAGAAGAAAAAGACTTTAGAAAGGGAGAGTTACCAGGAAAGTATATGGCAAAGATATTGTATAAATAAGATAATGAAAAGTTTGAGAAAGAGTATTTGAAGAAGTGGAAAGAAACTAGCAAAAATAGAAGTCAGTTTCTCCAGAGGAGAAACCTTGAAGGGGAGTAATATCAAGATTACAAGTAGTGGACTTTAACTATTTTTATTTTTATTTTTATTTTCTTTTTGATTTACTTTCTTTTATTCTATTTTTGGAACTTAGGGTTAGAGCTAGTAATGACATCACTTGGTCACACATCAGTCATATATAGTGGCAATGATAGTCATAAGTCATGAAACATAAGGAAAAGAGGTAGAAGATTCTAGAAAAAGTAATATCATATACCATAAACATTATATATTGATCTTATACCTAACACATAGTCATTTAGGGTAGGGTATACAGTAGTTAGCACAGACCATCTAAATAAGTATATAAAATAGTTTACTTTGTAAAAAGCTCTCTATCGAGTTCTCTTATATTTACTCCAATACAAGAGTTTATTCTTTTGTCTAACTTTAAAGACTTAAGTTCATAACAACATAACTATTACATAACTATCACATATCATATAACATAGTCACAAGTTATAGTTACAGAAGGTTATAGAAAATTCTAGAATAATGATATCATACTGTTGTAGCAACCACTAAACATAAAGTCTAATAGTTACATAAGTAAGTAAAACTCTCAGTAGGCTATCAATATAGGGATTACAAGAGAACTCAACAAGGAGTCTCTACTGAATTACTATCCTATTTATATAAATTACACATGGTCTGTGCTACTAATAATTACTCCTGCCCTAATATCCATGTGTCATCTATAAATATACTATATATACCATAAGATAGCCATACAATTAACATGCTCTTTGACATCATCTATCTAGACTGCTTCAGCCTGCTCTAGTTCATTTTAGGCCTTTATGACATTACATCATGTGACCGCAGTCACATGCCTCTTCATCATCAATTAAAAAGAAATATAAAATCAAGAAAAATAGATAAAGAAAAAAGAAAAATGTTAGTCCTTGTGTATATCATAATATATACCATATGTTAACAATATATAGTATATATGTCTTTTAAGGTAGGCTAAATTTAATATAGTATAGACTATCAGCCAAGTATATATAAGGTAGATAATTTATACTTAGAATAGGTTAAATAAGGTTTTACACAGACTAATTAGCTAGTATATATAAAATAGACACTTTGTACTTGAAACTCTACTGAGTTCTTTTATATCAACCCAATATAAAGTTCTTTTGTTGATTTAACTTTGAGTCTTCAGTTGTGATAAGAATGCATAGTAGTATAGTATAGTATAAACAGCTAGCAATTTATCACAAACTTCATTCAGCTTGTATCTTCACAACTAGTGAACTGATTTTCACAAACTAAGTTGCACTGGAAAGCCTAAATGAGGGCTATCTGCATATGTGTGGGATACACAAAAGTGACAACAAATGACTGAGATATCAGGCCATCAGTAGCTGTAAAAGCTTTGTCTGCTAATATCTCATGAATGGCTGAACAGATTCACACAATTGAACTTGCATTGGAAAGTGCTCATCAATCCATTTACAATGATATATAATGCATCTCAAGGCAATAAGTATTGGTAGAGATACAGGTATATCAATGTAATGATATAATTAGTTACTTTCTAAAATTAGCCTGACAGCTCCCATCAGGTATGAGTTTTGATCATGTGATGGCAACAGCTTGTGCACAGACCATCACTCTTTTGTATATATATCTTTGTGTCTGAGGGCTAGACCTCAAACTTAACAACATCAATTATTCCTATTGATACTTTTTATCATCTATCAGTTATCATACCCTTGTACTGAACCTCTGAAACACTATTCAGCTCAAGTATCACAACCAGTGAGTATCTTATTCGTGATAAATTGCCTGCTTGGTAAGCTAGCTAACTATGACCAAGATAGTATTAAACTTGGAAGATAATGGAAATTTCTCAATGAAGTCTATAGAAATGGAATTTTATAGTCATTTGGGGGTAGAAAATTGTTTAAGAGATCCATAGTGCTTGTGACATTGTAGCTTAGATTATACACAAGTGATATAGAACTTGCAGAATTGTTGTATATCAGCATGGAGGCTGGGCTAGGAATATTTGCAGTAAACTAATTCTAGTGTTTTGTTTTAACCAAAGTGTTTGGCAAGGATGTAATCATGATTATACTGGAGAATGCATGTGCAGAGATTACCAGTAAACAGTAAATAAATTCTGTTGTTAAGGAGGAGAAGACCATTGGTTATCTGCAGAGATATGTTTTGTAGCAATTGAGTCACTAGGAAAAGCCAAAAGAATGTCTCAGTATAAGATGTCCAGATCAACAACTGTAGCTGTACAAAGAGAAGAAAAGAAGAGAACAGTAGCTTGTACAGAGGCTACAAGTTGTTCTTGAGTAAAGATTAGTTTGAAGTTGTGAGAGTTAACTGTGGCATAGCTAGTATTCCTCTCTTTAGAGTAAATGTTCCATCATCTAGTAAGAGTATTCAATTTGATATCAAGATAACCAGGACAGAATCTGATAATAAGATTGAACTGAGAGAGATACTTAGACTACTATGCTTGCCTTTACATCAATATCTTGGTAGTAAAAAAGTACTCAAGGTTTTTGTGATCTATAACAATATTGATGTAGATAATGTTGCCAAATTTTGAAAGCTTCAAAAATGGCAATTAATTCCTTGTTATATATGTCATAATTCAACTCTACCATAGTAAAAGTATAGAAGTGAAAGGTGACTGGATAAGCTTCATTTTCTTTATTAACAATAGAGAGAATTGCAGTAAGAGTATAGTCTGAGGTATCAATTTCCACAATAAGTTGAACATTGGGAATTCAATAAGTAAGGATGGGAGCAGAGGTAAATACTTTCTTGAAAGAGTTGAAAACATCATAATAAGAGGATTCAAACTTCCAGAGAATGTCCTTCTAGATGAGGTGTATCAATGAAATGATAATGTCTGAGTAGTTAAAGATGAACTGGTAATAGAAATTAATGAAACCTAAAAAGAATTGAATATTCTTAACTTTCTTGGGCTCTAGCCAGTCTTGAATAATCTTTACTTTGTTGTTAGATATAGTGAGGCTAAAAGAAGAAAGGATGTATCCCAGATATTTTACTAACTCCAAGTTGAATTTATATTTCTCTGTTTTAGCATAAAGACCAGCCTTATGGAGATGCTTAAGTACTTTTTTAACATGCTGGTAGTATTCAGACATGTTATTTGAGTAAATGATTATATCAACCAGATAAATCATAACACAGACATCTAAAAGATATGAACCAAATGGTAAGCATGGCAAAGATCTATTTTTGTATATACCTGAGCTTTGCAAGATGAGTCTAACAGATCAGAAATGAGCAGAAGTGGATGGTGATTTTTTTTGGAAATATGGTTAAGACTGCAGAAGTCAACATAGAAACATAGTAAACTATCTTTTTTCTTGATGAATAAGACTAGTATATCATACAAAGAGGAAATTGGTTGAATAAAACCTGTATTGAAATTTTCTTTAATGAATTCCTTGAGAGCCTCTTGTTGAGATGCTAAAAGAGAGTATATAAAGCTAACTGGAAGTTAAGCACCTTTTTCCAGATTAATTTGAAGGTTATAAGAATAATAAGGAGTAAGAACTTCAGCTTTGGTTTTGCTGAAAATATCAGTGAATTTATGATACTTGGAAAGGACATTAGAAAAATCAGGAAGCTCTACAAATTTTGCAAAGTTAGCCTGAATGTCTAAAGAGCAAATACAAAGTTCAAAGTTGCTAGAGCCTAGAAGTTTTAATATGTGGAAGAATACTGCAGCTAGATCACTCAGAAGTAGACACAGAGGTCTCAGATACAAATATAAAAACTGTAGAATCCAATAAATATAGAGAGGTATCAGGAGATAATGGAGATATTAATGGTATGTTAGCTACAACACGAGAGGGAGCAAGATTTTTCCATAAAGATGGATAAAATTTTATCAACCTATTTACCTAGTTAATCAGTGGATTGTATTAGATAGGCTAGTTATATTCAAGGACCAAAGAGCAGAAAGAATCAAGTGGAGTAATATAGAAGTCCAGATTCATGCAATCACCAGTAAGGAAGATTATGGGCAAGTTAACAATTTTAGAGATGGTACTATTTGATGAACTATCAAACAAGTAAAAGGCGACTGGAGAAGTTGTAGATGTTTTCAAGTGGTGAGTATTCACAAATTTCAAGTCTATAAAGTAATGAGTAAACACAAAGTCAATAAGAGCTCAAAATAGAATTTTATTAAGATAATTCTGACCAAGAATCAAGAGAGAAGTAAGAGAAACAAAGAGTGAATGAGAATCAGAAAAAGTGAATATATTGAGTTAGATAGGACTCATTACTATATAGAGAAGTTCAATATAGCCCTCAGTTTGTGTAAAGTTCTAGGGGTCACTCTCTATTTTTTCAAGGGTTTCTTGAAAGTAGTTGCTAATGCACTACAGTTCTTAGAAGTGATCATAGTCTGTTTCTTGGAACAGAAGTCTAACTTATAGTCTCTTATACTACAATAGAGACACAGATTGTTTTTGAGATATTTCTTATGCTCATCACTGATCAATTTGCTATTACTAGCCAGCTTCAAAGAGAGATCTACCTGGAGAGAATTAGATTGTTACTTGAGAGCAGGAAATAAGAATGGTTTGAAGGGAGATGATTTGGTAGATGAGGCTACTAGAGATAGGTTTGCCTTATTCTGGGAGACTATAGCATTACCAGCAGTAGAAACTTTACCTTACTTCCAGAAATGAGACTTGAGAGTCTCCTTTTCCATCTGTCTGGTATAGTAGTGTTCATGGTCATGTTTCTAGCAGTGATGATTAATAGTCATCACCAAAGTATACATATTCTAGAATAAGGTAGGTTTACTTTATTTCTAGATAGAGATGGAATCCTGAATCTGATTTAGAAGACCCTAGTAATAGCAGTAGCACAGAATACTATTCCTCTAACCTAGTTGAGAGATATAACACATAAAATCCACATTGTAGATGAAAATCTTGTTACTAGTATTAGAAACAGACTAGCCACTAAACTAGTTATACTAAAAGTGTACAATATCAAACTTAGCTTTGACATCTAACTGGTACTATATATATACTTTATACTATACTCTTGACAATATCTCTCTTTCAAAGCATGTGATCCCCATATGGAAGTTATATGAATAGCTGTATCTAAGAGTTATGCTACATATTATAGTCTCAGAGCTTTAACAGTCTTATAGGGTTTCTAAAGAACCTAGTAAACTCTGTTTCACAGAGTATCTAGTTTAATGGAGATGTGCAGCTAAGCAACTAGTACTATTCTTACTAATACTCTTAGTCATGTCATGCTTCCATACTAATGATTGTTTATCTAAAGAGAATGGTTTTACTAGAAGTTAAACCACCAACTGCTTGGAAGCTTGACATTATATTAGGAACAGACTAGTCACTAAATGGTAATGTACATATATTCCAGACATACCATCAGATAATACTGGAGCCAGTGACATGGTTTAGACCAATTATAAAGGAGATTAAGATAATAAGAGCAAAAGAAGTATATGAGTTGGTTGATTAGCTAATAGACAGTAATGTTATAAGCTCAAAGTAGATTTTTGCTTTGAAATTTGATAAAATAGGTATATTGCATAAAAAAAAAGCTCAAGTTATTGTACAGAGGTTTACTCAAGTATAAAAAGTATTATAAACTTAAAATCTTAGAGTTAGTTAAAAGAAAAAACCTTGTATAGGATTTATACAAGAGAACTTAATAAAGCTTTTAAGTACAATATGTCTATTTTATATATCTTTTATTATGCTATCTTATCTTAGCCTACCCTAAAGAGACATGTATATATCATGAGATCAATATGCTATATAACACTATCATTTTAAACTCTTCTGTAATACAAGATTGGGTGATCATAACTGTGACTATGTTATGTGATATGTGATGTTATGCTAAAATCTCATTCTGAGTTCTAGCATAATAATAAAAAAGTAAAAGAAAAATAATTAGAGACTACTGTCTTCAATTCTAACAAAAAGTCAACTTCAGAAATATATATATTACTACTATCTAGCTTCAGTCTTTCTAGCTTTTGCTAGCAATTGTTACTTCTGAAAGATTTTACTTGTGGTAGTTAAACTTTGTAGCTGCTTATCTGAACAATGACATCAATTTTGATATATATATAGAGCAGCTAGAGTGTTTCATAAAGAGGGGAGAAATAGAGAAGATTTGAAAGCTCTGTAAAACCTTCTATAGCACAATGCAGAAAAAACATAACTAGTTCAAAATGCTGAGTCAAACCTACAAAGGATTAGAATACTGTCAATCTTGAATAGAGCTTATAATTTGAATATAATATACCATAGATGGAAAATTTATGATAACATATATATATATAAATGATACTATAAGTAATTCATTAGAGAAAAACAAAGTAACTAGGACAAAGAGTGTTTTGAAGTGAAGGTTATACCAAAAGTAGATTATATACTAGGTATAAGAGTAAAAATAATAGTAAAGGAGATATAAATTTCCTAAAAAGTGTATATAGAAAGAATACTGGAGAAGTTTTGCATGATGTCTTGCAAGTTCAGATCAATCCCACTATCAGTTAGAATATCTCCATCAACAAATAATTTACTAACTAATAAGGAGGAGATTGCAGAAATAGAGAGAGTTTTTTATTAAAAGGCCTTAAGGTTGCTAATGTAATTATAAGTGAACATCTGATCCAACCTATTCTTTACAATTAACTTGTTATTACAGTTTGCATCAAACACTAGCTGGATATACTCAGAAATGATGAAGCATGTATTAGTATATGTAAAAGACTATGGTATCATATACTATCAGGGAGTGAGCTGTTATGATTCAATAATCTTAGGGTTGATCAAAGAAAGAAATCTTGTATTAAAGTTAACACAAGAGAACTCAATAGAATCCTTATACAATATATCTACCTTTATATACTAACTACTAATAGTCTATACTCAACTATTTCTAGTCTGCCCTAAAGACCATGTATCAGCCAGAAGGTCAATATGTGTTATACATATTGTATGATATTATTGTTCTCAAACCTTCTACTATATTCCATGTGACTATTACTGTGACTATGTCATCTGATATAACTAATATATGACAGTGTGATTACTTTAACCCTAACCCTAAATCCCAAAATAAAGATAGAAAAAAGAAAAAGAACATTAAATGAAAAAACTAATATCTAAGCTTTACATATCTAATATGAGTCTTTAACCAGTATATTTTATTGATTCAGATTTTGCAAATGATAAGAATATCTGAAGATCTACTAAGATATATGTCTTTTATACTGGGAGAAGTCCTATATAATAAGTTACAAAAAAAAACAATTGCAATATCAACTACTAAAACAAAATATATAGTTGTCTTAAGAGTAGTATAACAGGCTATGTGGCTATTATTTTTTTAATAATGTATCTCTATTACAAAAATGCCTAGTCACTATCTTCATAAACAATAATAGGTCAATTGACATGATAAAAATATACCAGTGACATAAGAAAACAAAACACATTGATGTCTGTCATCACTTCATTAAGGAGAAAGTAGAGTAAGGACAATATAGCTGATCTTCTTATGAAAGCTCTTCTATATAATACTACACAGTCCTTTGTTTTGGACTTAGGTTTGTAAAAAGAAAAAGACAACTAAAAAAAAAAAAGCAAAATAAATTTTTAGTAGTTACCATATCTGAAAAAGTATTAGAGAGGTATGACTACTAAAAGGACATTGTCAGCAAGTTTTGTTTCTATTTTTATCTTCTCATCTATCATTCTTTTTTCATATTTTTCTTTTTTAGACATACACCCACAAAACATGTTTGCATTGCATTTGCTGGCTGAATTTTATAACATGCTAACATCTGGTATAATAAAGAACTATATAGTATTAAACACTATATATAAAAGAACTCTTGTAATTAGTGGCTATACCTCAGTTGTTTATACTATCTCTATAAGACTGAGATAAGTTTATATTCTAGTAAATCATCTTTATAAACTACTGACTATATATACTAGTTTGTATGTCCAATAGGTATAAATAAAATCTTAGTTGTTCACACTATTTCCATAAGACTGAGTTTGTATGTCTAATATTACTAGTAAAGTGTTAGGTATGGTTCACACCAGGGTGGAAGTTCACAGAATGGACTTGTAAAACAACTTTAGCTTCAGCTTATGTGCTGTGCCATCTGTCTGCCACATGGTCACAACTTCAGATGATAGGAAGAAATCCAAGATGGGAGTGAGTGCTGATTGGTGTATCACCATTGAACACTGGAGATCAAGTTCAATAAGAGTTATCTTTGTTGATTATCAGACTAGTGAATTACAGTATAACTACTAGTCTTATATACAAACAGATAATATAAGAGATACTTGGAGTTTCAGTGATAAAATCTCTATTTGTTGTAGCAACCACTTACCATAATAGCACTTGTAGTTTGCTTACTTCAGCAAAGCTCTCAGTTGGCTATCTAGTAGTGGGGATTACAAGAGAACTCGATAAGAAGCCCTCACTGTATTGATCCTCTATATATATTACAGGCTCCTAGTCCATGCTACAACAATAATTACCTGCCCTTATGTCCATGCATTATCCTCATATCCTATTACTTATCCACATGTGTTTTCCTTAAGGCTACCATGCTTCCTATATGTACCCTGACATCATACTTTTAATCTCCACTATACATGTGCACACCATGTGTACACCATGAGGAACTCATATCCCTTAACATCACTCCTAACCCTAACTTCTTCTCTAAACTCTATCACATGACTTCCAGGTCACGTGCTTATCTCCTATCTCTCTTCTGTTGTAGACTAATAATTATAATACTTAACCTTAACCCTAGTCCAAATCTATCCACACACTTGTCTTATAACACTATTACTCTGAGCGGAGGTTTCAGTGTTGAGACACTGATAGAGGTAACTCTGTTATAGAAGACCAAGTTGAATAGGAGTATTTCCACCATAGAAGATGGAATACCCAGATGGTTGCAGCACCACTATAAGACATGTTGTGAGAAAGGTGGCAGCTATAGAAGGCATGCTTGTATGATTTGGAGATGATATCATCATAGGGATGTAATTTCTAGACAGGTAAACTTGTATATGATAGTATTCCCTCCTTAAAACTAAGCTTTCAAAGTTCTATTAAGTTTATCTAAAAATCCCATAATAGTATCTAGGTTAATAATATATAAACAAAAAAAGAAGTTTTTTGCTCTTGTTTCTATATTATTATGTCTTCCTCTGCCCACTCCAATATTTCACAAGACAATACCAAGATTTTTAAAATAAAGTGGCAAGAGATACAGCAGCTCCTGATCCAACTAAAAGAAGCAGCAAAATTATGTCAGGCTGAGCATGTAGTTCAGAAAGCAAGGAGAAAAGCAGAAAAGAAGGCCTGAGAGGAAGCTGAGAGGTAAAGAGTTGTGGAGAAGAAGAAGAAGAAGAAGAAGAGAATGTTGGAGTACCTCCAACAACTCTGAGATAAGATACTAGAAGAAGAGGCTGCCCTATTGAAGAGAGTTGAAGGATCCCAGGTTATAGGATCTAAATGCAAGGAAGTCACTACTGGAGACAAGAAGGAGCAACAGCCCTCCAAGAAGGCTAGAGAGAAGCAACTGGAAAAGTACTGTAGAGGTGCTGTAGTAAAGATAAGGGTACTAACCCTTGTGAGAGATATGTAAGCACTAGGTAGAATTCCCTAGTGCACCTCTCAAAATGAGTATTTTATTTATTATATTTATGATTATTTTTCTAATAATTTTTTCTTTTATAGCTAATCCCTTGTATGTGCTGGGTGCATTGCCCTTAAGCAGCAGTATGTATCCTATACTAACACCAATATTCCAGCCATGATCCTTACTTATGGCAGAGTTTTAAGTGTCATTGAAAAGGCACTCCAGAAACTTGTGGAGGAGTACCGAGAAGTTGGGAAGTCCCTCCAGAACTTGGTGGAGGGCTAGTATTGTGGCAACTACTAATCACAAAGATCAATGACTACATAGTGAGTAAATTTCTTAAGTAGATATAATATGGAAAGTTTACAAGAGAACTCAACAAGAAGTCTCTGCTAAATTAGAGTCCTATATATATGTTTTACATGTGGTCTGTGCTAACAATAATTAAACCTGCCCTTATGTCTATGCTTTGTCCTTATATCTATCTTATACCTTACTTAAGGCCACCATGTTGTATATATATGCTCTGATGTCATCTTTCAGATCCTTCCACCATGTTCTAGGCCTATGACATCACATCATGTGATATGTCATGTGACTTCAGTATCACATGCCTCTTCATCATCCAGAATCAAAAGAAAAGAAAAAAAAAGCAAAATTGATATGAAATCAGAAAAATAAAATAAAATAAAAATTCTCAGTGTTCAAAGCGTTCCATAACAGTTAGGAGAGGAATACAGCCCAGTTGGAGAGAATTGGGGCTGTAATGGAGCGGAAGTAGAGCTCAGAAGGAGAGAATAGAAAGAAGGAAAGTAGAGATGAAGAGAAGGGGTCTAACAATAGCCTTGGAGAAAGTCAGAAAGAGAGGACTCCATTGTTTGTCTCCTATTAGTATAGTGG
>Ga0157364_1007704_pt1 | contig 11151 bp, 10 predicted proteins | sample AttsexASBM2_FD_111476 | JGI IMG/M metagenome (GOLD analysis project Ga0157364, IMG submission 111476) | Fungus gardens microbial communities from leaf cutter ant in Ribeirão Preto, State of São Paulo, Brazil - Atta sexdens ASBM2 | ecosystem: Host-associated > Fungi > Mycelium > Unclassified ...
ATAATTATGAAATATGTTTAACTCTTCAGTTCACATTTTTTCTCAGCTTCAGTTAGAATCCTGCAAAGTTACTAGGCCCGTTAAGTTAATCGGAGCTTGGTGAAAGTGGTCCTAGATCTATGTAATCTAACGGAAATAGAAATAGCAGTAAACTTATTTATAAGGCGAGTTTTAACCGATTGAAATTCACATTATTGCAAGATTATAACCAGTTTCACCAATACCGGTTACTTTATCCGCCGATTAACTTCCAGTATTGCCAACTGCTAAACTGAAAACTCATCATCTCTAATCAAATTTCGAAAATAAGTATTTATAGAAAATAGTTAAATATATTACATTTCAATGTTTTATTCATTATTTCCACACAACACTTTTTCTTTACTAATAAGAATAAAAGAAAGATTTTTAAGTTTTGCTGTTAGCTATTCTGGTGATGAAGTTAATCGACGGATAAGTTTAAAGGCCGCAGCACAGATTCATATATAACGCATAATGCATAATGCATTATAAGAGAATCAATCAATCAAAGCTCTTCTTTTCCATTAACTAGAAAGAAAGAAAGGATTCTAATTGGTTGATTCTCTAATACTCGTATTCATAATCAAACCTTGTGGAATGACCCTTAAAGCCGCAACACAAACTTTTGCATAATGCATAATGTATAGTGCCCGTATTTATAGTCAGATCTACTTAAGGCTTTCTTAAATTTATCTTTGGATACTCTACGAATTATTTTATTGGCTGAGCATCTGGATTGGATAAGTTTACTGTTATTTCCATTTCTGTTGGATTACGTAATCTAAAGCAGTATTCTAATTGGGAAACTGTTCGCGGAGCTGCAGATAGCGCTAATAAACACGATCATGACGTCATAATAATAGCGTGTTACTAATAATACGTCACAACTGCCTGTTATCAACGCTATAACAGGGAGATACAAACTCTTGTGTAAAGCTGGTTCTACATTAGTTGCAAGCCGATCACAAGTTTGTTGTGATAGGGTCTGAGCACAAGAATTGTCATAACACTTACTTAGAGACTTAAGTAGATGTAACGCATGTAACGATGTAAGCTTTGGCGTATGATTTAACATATGATTTATTGCTGTCTCGTAAGCCCATTCTACAATGGGCAGTAGCAATAATGGATTAAAGAATAGGCATAGAAAACGATTAATTATAGTTGATTATTCTTCTCATATTCAACTGTGATTGGTTGATTTCTATGCCTACTCCTTAATCTACTTCTACTACTACTACTACTATTACTACTGCCCATTGTAAAATGGGCTTTATAGTCACGGCAATAAGTTGTACGTCATACGTGAAAGCTTGTGCGTTATTTACGTCTACAATTTAAATCTAAATAAGTGTTACGACATTCTTGTGCTCCAGTCAATATGAAGCATTGATTTCAAAATGCAAATTTCAGATTGGCTGTTGCAATAAACTTGCGATCACCTTACAATATAGGACCGGCTTAACGCATAACACGTAATGCATAAGAAAATGTACCAATTAAAGTTTTTTGTTCTTTTCCTTTTCATGAAATAAAGAACTTTGATTCAATTTCTTATGTCTCATGTGTTATGTGTTATGCAAGAGTGTTCCCTACTTTAGCGTTTACAGGGCTCCTATTCTTAAGTCCGATATTCACGGACATAGAAAAAATTAACAAATCACATTTGAACACTTTGTCACATGACTTGCAATTGGTCAATTCTTTCTTCATTCGAGGTCTCGAACCGATTTCTAGTATCGTGGACATAAGACTTTAAAAAGTATCGCATACGAAAATCTAGGGAAATGCTATAATATTTTTTCGTATTTCCCTATTTTTATGCGATACTTTTCGATAAAAGGGGCCTAGGAGGTCGATTGTGTATTTTCAAATGAGGTGAAAATTACAAAAGTGAGCAAATTCATTAGAATATTCATAATTTAATTGCCCAGCAAATGAGAATGAATTAAAATGGATTGAAATTTTTTTCTATCCGAATGCGTATTTTAAATAGCGAATACTTTTTTTTGGATTTAATTGGATTCAATTGGATTCAATTGGATGCAATTGGATTGAAAAACTGCATTTCCTTATTCAAAATTTTGAATTGAACAGTATTCACAATTGTGTGCACAGAAAAAGCTAATATTATTTTTAGATTGAAAAGCTTAGAGATGCTCTATGCAATTCCTATAAATGAATAAAAATGCATTCAGAATTGAAAAGCATTCATTTTAACATTCGTGAATCAATAATATTTCTGAAAATTTGAATCCATTTTAATTCATTTCATTCTCATTTGCTCAATACCTAATAATCTTTGCTCTCTTTTGTAACTTGTTTTTTACTTCCTTTCAAAATTCACCTCCAGGTCTGTGAACGATCCTAGTGTAGCGTTGCTAAAGTTTAACATTTGTCAAGATTAGATTAATATTTGAGAAGATTCTGTTCTCAAGTTCTCAAATCAAACTTTTCTCTTTAGAATTTCGTAGAGTAAAAGTACGTATGTATGAATTTCAAATTTTATCGTAGTGAATGTAATTTCAATTTCTGCAATTGATGACTTACCACTAGGCTGGAGTAAATGTAATTCTTGCTTGTGTATCATCTTTAATTTTTCAAAGTTTCTGTGAAGTTCAACTTGTATATTTGATTTTAATTCTTCCTTTTCAGATTAATTTATTCAATACTGTAACTATTAATTTTTTGATCTAGTTTACATTGTTCACTCCAGCCTAGCGACAAGCCATCATAGAGATTAGAATTGAGATTGCGTTCTGTTATTTCTGCGATTAAAAATTTACGTTACAAATACTTCACAAAACCCTAAAAATTTAAATTACAGAAAAAAGTTGCAAAAAATTACAAAATGGTGGATAAAGAAAGACTAAAATTATTTATTATAAATGAATTATTAGAAACAAGTAGCGATGATGAAATAGAAGATATATTATGAGTGTAAGAAAAAAAGAAAGTTAAAAATTATGTGGACATCGTGAATAAGTACTCGGACAAAATATATATAATTATATATTATAAAAAACAAATATTTTTGATAATGAAAATATTTATTATCATTAGTTTACTATCATTTGATGTAATATATTATTGATTGTATTAAAGCTCTATGATATAATGACCTTTTTCTTCCAAAATTTAAGGAATCTCTCAAGAAAAGACTTTCTGTATTAAAATTTATAAATAAATGTATTTTATAAAATTTGTATAAATAAATATATTTTATAAAATATTATTTCTTTCATTTATTTTATTTTTTCAAGTATTGTCCGTAAGTAATTCTTAACATTAATGCCGCTTATTAATAAAGGTATTTACATTATGCATTATATGTATCGTTTTTTTTTATACATCGGTAACCTTTATTAATTACATTAATAATTAATAATTCAATATTTATTCATTTTCTTTTGCAAAATACAAATGATAATGATTATTTATGTAACAATTATACAATAAATTTTTCTACTTGCATAATTTTGTACGCTTGCACAATTTTGTAAGTTTTACATATCAAAAGCACATTATTGCTCAAAAGTATTATATTTGTCTCGATTTTTGTAAATATCTTTTTCGCTTATCGCATTCTAATTTTACATGAATCATTTACATATATAATATATGTATTACATATATATGTATTTAAAACGTGAGAGATCTGAATTTTTCGAAATGGTGCATGAAAGAATCCTTCACAAAGTCTGTGGAAGTGACGTTCGCGCGAAACGAAACTGCGATTGGTTGTGGTACACGTGACAACCTCATTCATCACTTCCGTTTCGCGGGTAAATTACTCAGGTAATGTTTTTAATCGCGCTGGTTGCTTGTTATAGCGTCAAGTAAAATTAGAGAAAAAATACATTGTTGCGACGCTTCCAGAGTGTCCGAAGAAGCATCATGCACGTTCTCAAGCGCGGTAATTTATCAAACTAAACAAATACACTCCCACTTAACATCGTTATTTGATGTATCTTCGCGCGAAACTATCTTTGTTTCGTTGATCTTTTTTCTTTCAATGTCTTTTTTATTTGTTGTCAGATGGACGTAAAGAGCCTGTGCATTTCGACAAGATAACTGGAAGAATTGAGGCACTATGTTACGGTCTGGATATGAATTATGTAGATCCAGTAAGCGTTTCTACATGTACCTTTGTAACTGATGAAAAAAAGGGGAACTTTATTCTATATCAATTTTTCATTAATTTATATATTAATGAATGAATTTCCTGAAAGTCAAGTTTATTATAACTTATAAAAAATTGTTAGTTTAAGAGAAATGCATTACTGTATTTATTTTTTATTGTACTTTTCTCTTACAGTCTGCGATCGCACTTAGGGTTATAACCAATTTATGTTCTGGAGTGACAACAAGCGAATTGGATAACTTGGCAGCTGAAACTGCAGCGACTATGATTAATCAACATCCAGATTATGCAACCTTAGCAGCTAGAATTGCTATATCCAATCTACACAAGGAGACAAAGAAAGTTTTTAGTGGTGAGATATTATTAATCGTCGATATTACATTATTTATCAATATTTGAAGATTTATTATTAATGTTTTATATCTCTCAGAGGTAATAGCTAATTTGTATGCAAAAAACTCGATCACGAATGAACACTTGCCTATAATCAGTGAGAAATATTATCAAATTATCCAAAATAATGCAGACAAATTGAATTCTGCAATACTATATGATAGAGATTTTAATTATAGTTATGCTACATTTAAAATGCTTGAGAGTGATCACCTGTTGAAATTGAATGGAAAAGTTGTTGAAAGACCACAGCACATGTTAATGCGAATTGCTGTAGCTATTCATGGTGAAGACATTGATAAGGTTATTGAAACATACAATTTTATGTCGAAACAATATTTCATATATGCTGCACAGACGATAGATACTGCATGTACCATTACACAACAAATGGCTAGGTGATTATTATCTTTAATCATTAATCATTATTATGATTATTATCTTCATTATTGAATAATTAAATTTATTAGATGTAGTAATATATTAAGTGTAAACGATATTTTTACAGCACTTTTTTATTGACAATGTCTGGCGATAGCATAGATGGAATATTGGATACATTAGAAAGATTTACTGTTCTTTGTGATTATAATGGTGAAATAGGATTCAATGTACACTGCATTCGAGCAAAGAATACACCTATTAGGGGTACAGGAGGTGTGTCAAATGGATTAGTGCCTATGTTAAAAACATATGATACATCTATTGGAACTGTCTCAAAAAATGGCAAAAATGAGGGACCGATTACTGTATATTTAGAACCATGGCATTCTGATATTTTTGAGTTTTTAGATCTTAAAAGGAGTATTGGTTATTATTTTTTATTGATATTTTCTTTTGTTTTGATAAATAAAGATATGTGAATATCTTTTTAAACAACTATATTATAGGTGAGGAGCAATTGAGGGCAAAAGGCATGTATTATGGATTATGGACTCCAAATTTATTCATGAAACGTGTTTTTGATGATGATGTATGGAGTTTAATGTGTCCACATGAATGTCCTGGATTAATTGAAGCTTGGGGTGATGAATTTGAAACATTGTATACCAAGTAATTGATTATACATTTCTAATATAATTAAAAAAATGACATTGAATTTATATAATTTCCAAAGAATGTATATTCCTATTTAGATATGAACAAGAAGGACGTTTTCGAAGACAAGTTAAAGCAAGGGAGTTATGGCTTCTCATTATTCAGATACAATGTGAAACAGGAGTGCCATACATAGTTTTTAAAGATCATTGTAATTATAAATCAAATCATCAGCATTTAGGCACAATTAAATGCAGCAGTTTCTCTACCGAAGTAGTTCAGTATTCGAATTCGGATGAAGTTGCCATGTGTAATACAGCTTCAATCGCTGTCAATATGTTTGTAAATTCTACTAAGAAAGTTTTCGACTTTTATAAACTTAAAGAAATAGCGAAAATCGTTACCTATAATTTGGATAAAATGATTGACGTTAATGTTTACCCTCTTCCAGAAGCAAAATTATCATGTGATAAACATAGATCTATTGGTAAGCTATTTGCGTTTAATTCGCATACTATATGCATTGCTTTCCTTAAACTCCTTAAAATTTTTAGGTATTGGTGTACAAGGATTAGCAGATGCATTTATTTTAATGAGATATCCATTTGAAAGCAAAGAAGCTAATGAACTTAACGTTCAAATTTTTGAGACTCTCTATTATGGCGCTCTAGAAGCCAGTTGCGAAATAGCTATTGAAAAAGGTCCTTATGAGTCGTATAAGGATAGTCCCATCAGTGAAGGTGTAAGTATAATCAAGAAAAACATTTTCTGTTATTTATTATTGATTTGTTGTGAAAGTTATTTATGTCTGAAAATGCAAATTCTTTTGTAGATCCTCCAGTTTGACATGTGGCATGTGAAACCAACAAATTTATGGGATTGGGATATTTTAAAGGCAAAAATTGCTAAACATGGATTGCGCAATTCATTGTTAATAGCTCAAATGTCAGATGCATTTATGGCACAAATGTTGGAAAATAATATGTCAGTTGAGCCATATATGAGCAACATTTATACGATACATGCATTATCAAAACAATATTCAATTATTAAACCACATTTGCTACGAGATCTAATCGAGAAAGGTTTTTGGAATGAAAACATGTGTAATAAAATTATTTTTAATGACGGATCTATACAAGTAAATATTCATTGTTTAATTTAACTGTATTATAAATAGATTGCATATTAAATAATTTATGTATAATATATATTTTTTAAAAATAGATATTGAACATTAATAAGCTCTCTCTCTCTCTCTCTCTCTCTCTCATTTGCAGAATATTGAGGAGATACCTGAAGATTTAAAACTACTTTATAAAACGGTTTGGGAAATGCCACAAAAAACGATTTTTGAAATGGCAGCTTCTCGTGGACCTTTTATTGATCAATCACAATGTTTAAATGTTCATATGATTAATCCATTAGAGAAGCTTACATCCATGCACTTTTTTGCTTGGGAAAGTGTAAGTATAAAATGTACATTACATACACAGTTATTTTTAAATTATACATGAATTCAAAAATATGTATTTGTAGGGTTTGAAATCCAGTATGCATCATCTTGTAACTGACAATATAAAATAAATAAGAATATAAAAAAATATATTTCCAAAGAAAACTGAAAACATAATACGGAAAGATAATAAGGAAAATGTAGATACAGAATACAGAATTTACATAAATGTGGAAAATTTTAAAAATTTTTAAATAAGAATAAAATATTATAATAAAAATGTATTTTGAAATAAAAAAATAAATAATAAAGATGTCATGTTTTTATTAATCATGAAAATATGAAATGTATACGTATATATAGGGACAAAGAGAAAAGAGGTCTGCTATGTTGGCGATACTATATTCTAGTGAATTCTAGTCCAATAAAGCGAATAAACATGAAAAAATTATTAGATTAGCTCAAAAGTTCAGTCTCTGAAAAAGTTTAATTAAAGTTATCTTTTTAAAATGAAGACTTTGCGAGTGAAAAAAGCCCGGAAGACTCTTGGATTTTATGTGAATAATTATAAATTTCATCAACCTTTTCAAGTCCTTATTGATGGTACATTTGCATTTGCAGCATTACAGGTTAGCTGTACACGCGTTGTTTTCTGTTTATTATTTAGATTTCATAAATGTTTTATTTAATGTTTAATTTATTTCATCCATCATATATATGTACCTTATTATTTTTTAGAACAAATTTAACATACAAGAGCAACTTACAAAGTACTTCCAGTCTGAAACTAAGTTGCTAACAACAGCATGCATCATCTCAGAAACTGAGAAACTTGGTATATTCTCTCCAGCAGTTAACGGTGCTACGCAAATTGTGAAACAGTACGTTATACACAGATGTGGACATGAAAAGAAATCAATAAATGGTTCAAAATGTTTTTTATCTATGATAGGAAAAGATAATAGTGCAAGGTATGTACATATGAATATATTAGAAGGTTAAACATATATACCAAGAGTTTTTGCTTTATTATATCTTTATTATATTTTACTCATGGACTTTTCTTGCTTACATCTTTGACTACTTCCTCACTGGTATGGACATTTTTGTACAAGCATAACAGTATATTAGCTTTTATATTGCAAGATCATTATTTTGTAAATTGACATAAATACATTGAAGAGGACTTAAAGCGAGTGTCAAAACATCTGTTCATAATTATTAATATAAAAAATTTTACAGTCACCTAGTGTTGATTTTAATTGGATTAAACTTCTTATATTATATTTTTTTTTACTTTCAATAAATTTAAACTTAAAATTTTCAGAAAAGATTAAAATATCAAAAATTTAAGAAATATAGAGAATTGAAAAATGATTTTCAATTTTGATATTCTTTTAAGACATTTTCTGACATTTCTTTGAAAATTACAAGTTTAAATTTTATTTAAATTAAAAAAATATGATTTTTGTAAGCTAAACATACATGTTTATTAAGTAGATATTTTTGTTTATTACAATATAGATAATAAATTTAGTTGTGTTCTATATATCTTTGCTGAAATAATTAGAATTAGGAAATTGACTTTAGAATATTTGTCATTCAAAATGCAGCAATGAGAAAATAAGAAAATTATGCTAAATGTTATAAATATGATTGCCATTTTTCAACTAGTGTTCCAGTAAGAATTTCAGTATTCAGAGATTGATAACTAATTCTGATTGGCAAAATTTAAATTGGCAAAAATTAAATTAAAATTGGAATTGTTTTGTAGAATGTTCTTTAAAAACAAGATCAGATCACACACTCTAGCAGAAAATATCTTTTAAAAACTCGGAGGAAAATCGACGTGTTTTACTTAAAGAGAAGTCACTAAAATTTTAATCGGTTAGCCAGAGATTTAGTCAAAAAGACAGAGTTTCTGGTCAAAAGACCAGAGAAATGGGAACCGTAGGCTAAACTGTTTATTTTGGAATAAGAAATATTTTTTGATGAATTTTTATCACATTTTTCAAGATTATTTTATTTTACATATGCTAACATATAAAAAGATTATTTCATAATATTTTCGTCACTTTGAGTATATGTACTTCCTCAAATATACAATACTAATAAATAAATGATTTAACATATCAAGATCATGTATTAGGAAAAATGTTTTTAAAATAAAACTATATTTTTTATAGATACATTGTTGCAACGCAAGATCGTGAACTTCAGGATAAATTGAGGATAATTCCGGGAGTTCCATTAGTTTATTTACATGGAAAAGTACCCACACTAGCTTCTCCTTCAGAGGCGAGCCGTAAACATGCGGAAGCTATGCAGAAAGGTTTAGGTATGTCTACATGGGAAAAAGAAAATATAAAAGTATTGCGAAAACAAGCAGGACTAGAAGAGAAAGAAACTAAATTGAAAAAGAAAAGGAAAAAAGGAGGACCAAATCCGTTGAGTTGTTTGAAAAAAAAGAAAAAACCCGAAACAATATTGAAGAAAAATGGTGTAAAATCTGGCAAGATCAGAAGAAGAAAAATTAAAATAGCGCCACACATTAAAGAGGTTTTACTAGCAGAATTGAAGAATAAACATAGTACATAAAATTGTACGCATGTGAATCGTGCAAATTTTGAACATGTATTCTGTGAATACAACATATAAAAAATAAAATCGTTAAAAAATTAAAAACTGGGAAAATAAAATGCTTTTTTCATTCAATATCTTATTGACTTAAAAAAATAATTATATTGAAAAACATTACTAAGTATACATACACGTACGCACATGTATATATACACACACACACATAGAGTTTCTTAAAATCCCTCTATCATATGATATTATTTCTGATAAAAAACTGTTTTTTAATTTTTTATCAAAAAAGTCCTCTAACATTTTGCAACTTTTATAATAGTTAATGATTGAGCAGCTTAATATGAGCTTATTCTGCAATCCTTAGAAATTAATATTTCATCAACATTGCGAAAATTGTAGAGGACTTCATCAACTCAGTTTTTTTATCAGGGACAGCGCTGTATGATGGGTGGTCTTCAGAAAAAACACCCTGTATATACTTTTATGATAAGATTTAAATAGACATATTTTTTAAGATCACACATAAATAAATTTTAATTGTAATTATAAGACTATAAATATATCGACCAATACAAACACTCTCACAGCTGTATATTCTGAGATCATAATTTTGATTATGGTTGATTGGCTTAAGATTACGATTAAAATTTCCTTATGTGTGTTGGTCTTTATGAGCATTTTAAACCTGAAATGTTTAGTTTTCATAGAAAAATCTTTCATAATTCTTCAATTTTATATTAATAAAACTTTGTTATAAATAACCGAAATGATTCTTATTTAATATAAATAATTTATAGTGTTTGATTTCGTCAAAAAAAAAATAGCGACGCGCGCTATTTTTAATTATATTTGATATTATTTAAAAATGAAATAAATATTAAGAAAAAGAAATAACAAAAAGTCTTCATTTCAGAAAAAAATGTATATTAATCTTTTAATATGATATTATTAAATAACGTTGTATAATGTCATTGTCTTAGATCTTAACATACAGTTGAACACATGAATCTGGAATTAGGAATTTCCATATATATATGTATATGTGTGTGTATGTATGTGTGTGTGTGTGTGTATGTGTGTGTGTGTATATATAAATTATAGAAATGTTGGAAAATAATCTTTTCGATGTAGGTGATACAATATTATTTACAATCTCTGTTTAAGAACTTCCAGACAATATTTAATATTATATTATCATAGTATACATTTATTAGATCATTATAATTGAGTAGTGGTAGATCTATATTTTCAGAGAGTTACTATTTTTTTCTTTAAAAAAAATTTATACATATATGAAATATATGTATAATATGACATATAATGACATATAAAACACATATAATATATATGTAACATATAATATTATATATAATATTATATAATATTATATAATATTATATAACATATAATATTATATATATATTTAAATTTATATTTAAACACAAAAATATTTACAAAGAAAAAAAAAAAATTTAATATAAAAAATTTTAAATAAAAAAAAAAAAAA
>Ga0157364_1007705_pt1 | contig 11151 bp, 11 predicted proteins | sample AttsexASBM2_FD_111476 | JGI IMG/M metagenome (GOLD analysis project Ga0157364, IMG submission 111476) | Fungus gardens microbial communities from leaf cutter ant in Ribeirão Preto, State of São Paulo, Brazil - Atta sexdens ASBM2 | ecosystem: Host-associated > Fungi > Mycelium > Unclassified ...
TGTGTGTGTGTTTGGAAATACACTTCATTACGTTATAATCTCTTTATCTTATCTTAAATTTTGTAGCGATAATTTTTTGTTCAGGATCTTCTCAAGCATACACCAGTCAACCATGCAGATCATGCACCTCTGTCAGAAGCTCTTGCTATGACCAGAAACTTTCTAGATGAGTTTAATATCATTCAGACGAAGTCCATGTTTCCGGTACGATTTGTGTAAATTATCCTACAAATTATTTTGTATTTTATACAACATTATGTAACCGTAATTTGTACAATATGTAATTTGTAACTATATGTTCTTTTTTTACTTATTCAGAGTCACGATAGAGCTCAACGAAGATTGGTAAAAAATTCATTTGTAGTCGAGCTTTCAGACGGTCACAGGAAGTTGAGACACCTCTTTCTTTTTAACGACGTGATCGCCTGTGCGAAGTACAAAGCCTCTGGCAGAGATAAATTCACGTTCGAACTGAAGTGGTACGTGCCAGTAGCAGAAGCTGCTGTTACGGAAGATGGCATAGAGCCACGCGAAGCTAGCCCCGCTAATGTGGTAGCTTTAAGGTAAGTGCCGTGTTATCTATCATTAATGAAGAGTAATGCTTTATCAATTGTATTATAAAAAAATATGCTATCAGATTAGTCATCAATGTTAAAATATACGTTATAAAATAAACCGGTTATCATAATAGATAATCGTTAGTCATCAAAATAAGTAGCAATATATTGTAATAACTAATAAAAAAAACTGATTAAATTATAAATAATTTCAAAATTATTTTAATAGATCGCAAGCATGTACAGTACGCGATCAAATTCTATGGGAAGAACGAAACGATGAGAAACGAATTCGATTAGGCGGCAGAGGTTCGGAAAAAAATCGCAAAAAACTCGCCGAACTTGAGGCTCAGTTGGTATTAGCTTCGCCGAACTTAGTCCTGCGCGTGGCGCACAAAAGTCAGCAGAATCGAGTACAAAATTCTTATACTTTCTTCCTGTCCAGCGAGTTTGAGCGTTCTCAATGGGTGGAGGCGGTAGAGGCATTACAACAGGTCATTTAATCTCTCATTAAGATTATTAGTTAATTAATTAGTTGATTAATCAATATATTTCATATATTACAAATATATATATTATTGCTATTGAATTGTATTTGATTAAAAAAAAATTTATATTACTGATACTTTATAGGGTGGACAACCTCCAGGGCAGCTGCCATTGTCGATGTATGAACTGCAAGCTTGGGTCACTGCCTGTCGAACGTATTTGCAGACTGATATGGGTAGCTATTTGTTGAGATCAGGACGCGATGAAAGTTTGTTGCTGGGTGATCTTCATTTGACCCTGCTCGGTTTGACTCCACCAGGCTTAGACAGAGTAGGTGATCTCTATATCATTGTAGAAGTTGATAGTTATGGACACTACTTCAAAAGAGCGCGAAGTCGCATCGCCAGAGGTCAAGCTCCGATTTGGGGTGAGAAATCTTCTGTTTTATATTAATGTATAATATCTATTTAATATCAATTTATATCTTATTAAACATAAGTAAAATTGTGCTTAAAATTTTTTACTATTATGATCATATATTAAAGTTTTCTATTTTAATTAAATTTAATTAAATTTTTTTATTTAAATTAAACTTACCTTTCTTTCACACAGGCGAGACTTTTGTAGTAGAGTTGGAGGGAAGCCAGAACGTTAGGATTTTATTGTACGAGGAATGCGGTACACGCTCAGTATTGCGAGGCAAGTGCATTCAACGGTTGAGCAGATCTTGGCTCCAATCTGATCAGGTGGAGAGATCGCTAAACTTGGGACCTGCGACATTGGACGTAGCATTACGTTTTGTTCCCAGCGAAGTCACTTTGAGGCGAGTGCCATCGGCCAAGCCACAGGGCTTATTTGGGGCCAAAATCCAACAAGTTTGCAAGTACGTGATTTCATTCAAGTCGAAATAGAAAATTAAAAAGTCGACTAATCTTTTTTCTTTTTCATTGAATTTTTGGTTAAGAGAAATTAACTAAATATTTAAAAAACCGTAATTGAAATGAATAGAAAATCTCTTATTTCTTTTTAACAAACAGTTTCTCTGAATCTTTCGATTTATTTATGAAATAAGTTTCAAGATTTATTTTTAATTGACTTGTTAATAATTATACTCTCACAATTTTCACAGGCGAGAGAAACGCGATGTGCCTTTCATAATAACAGCATGCGTGCGAGAAGTGGAAAGACGTGGTGTTGGCGAAGTAGGTTTGTATCGTGTTTCTGGTTCGGCGTCCGATGTGGCAAGGCTACGCAAATCGTTCGAAAGCAATTCGTACGAAGCAGAGCAGCTACTTAAAGAGGTACATTTGTATTTCTTGTATTTTTCATGTTCGTAGTTAGGCAACAGAATGATATTGATATTTTTATGCGAACGTGTATCTAGGTGGACGTGCACTCGGTAACAGGAGTATTAAAACTGTATTTGCGTGAAATGCCGGAGGCACTGTTCACTGATGCCCTTTATCCGGCATTCCTGGAGGCCTTTCAAACGGGCGATTTGTCACGAGGTGCCGCTCTGCGTCGAGTTTATGAGGGCTTACCTACCGTCAACAAAGCGGTGATCGACTTCTTGTTGGCGCACTTGGCACGTGTGAATAAACACGAGACACAGAACAAAATGTCACTGCACAATCTGGCTACAGTGTTCGGGCCCACATTATTGCGTCCTGGCACCAGTAACTCACGCAGCGACGCTAAAAGCCGCGATCCTCTCGCTGCCGGTACCGTCGACGTGATGGCGCAAGCTGGCATTCTCTACTGCTTCTTGCAGTTACACATGCAACAACAGAACAATCAATCTCTCTAGTCGACAAAATCCCCTGATCCTGAATGCGATTAAAGTTGCTGTTTGATTTGAAAACGGTAACGCGACCACTTTCTTCCTGATAAAGCAAACGCCGAAAAGACGATGTATGATGGTGTCTGAAGAACAGCCTGATAACTCATCGGTATTGTTATACTTAATCTTAGAATCAATTTATTGAATTTAAAAAACGTTTTTATTTTTATTGTATAATATATATAAATGTTATAATATATTATGTTATAATATATTATGGTTCATGCTATATAGCATTTATATATATTATACGTAACGAATAATTATATTGTCAAAAAGGATTTATAATGTTCTACATAAAGAAGTTAAACATTTTTTATTTGCGTTAAAACTTTTCATTTGTATTAGATAATTAATGTATTATAAGATTTTCTTTAACAAATTTCAACAAAATGACTGAATTTTTATTATTATTATTTTTTGTTAATACACTTGATTAAATTAAAATAATCAATTTCCGTCCTTCAAACACCTGTCAGATATATCTTTTGTATTGTGCGGTAGCACAATAATCTATTCGCATTGTTAATCTTTTTTATAGACGTTAGCATGACGTATCTGTATTCGTGATCCTGAGGTAGAGTCTGGAAACGTATTAAAGCGAATAGAGTGGCTTTGATGAAACCCTCCATACGAGGAAACTCCTATACTCCATACGCGTGCAAAGTAATGTAGCCGAGCTGCTCTTATAGAACGTATATAGCGTAATATTAACAATAATATATATATATATATACATATATATATATATATATACATATATCTTTTTACTTTTGAGGTTCATAATATATTTTCTACTTTATATTGTCTGAGCATGACAATGTTGCTCGCGCGCAATCAAATTGATGATCTTTCCTGAGATGAAGTTTTTGAAATAAAGACGAGCGTGTAATGGTGCAGAAATTTCAGGTGAGAAATTGGCCAAAGAGAGGATTAGATAAGTCAAAGCAAATTGGTAAAAATGTTATATTACATTTGTATATTAAAAGTATTCTGAAAATTTGTAAAGAAAAGAAGAGAGAAAATCGTTAAAGAGTGAGAAGAAGAGTTTTTTAAAGGAGAAATCTAAAAATAATAAATTTGTATAAAGTCTGAGATTAAAGTTTTTTAAACCTAAAGCCTGAAATTTGTGTACTGGATATGCAATTTGGCGCATCTGTACTCTAGAAAATAAGTACTTTTTCACGTGACGTGTGTTCCTAACAGAGAATCTAAATCTTTTTATACGAGCCCTTTTGTATATCCGTTGCAGGAAGCAACCTGTCATCCTATAGATCCATATTCTTGTGTACTCATACAATAGCATACATTTCGCAAAACATTTAGGAAAATGAGAAAAATGGAAAAGGAGAGAAAAAGAAAAAGAGAGAATGATTTGTTTTTTCTTGGAGATTCTGCGGAATTTAGGGAACGATGTTCCTCATAATGTGCAAAATTTGTTATACATATTTAATAATCGTCCATTCCATATGCTCGAGTTCTCTACGAAGAATCGAATTCAATAGATCGAATTTTTGTGCAAGGAAGTTTAGAGTTTTTTGGCTCAAAAAGACATACGACTGCAAAGAAAAGCCTCCTTATCCCATTAAAGTGGTATTTTTCGACAGTAATTTTGATTAACATGAATCCCTCTTTTTATGTTATCGTCTAAATGCAGCTTAATAGACGCCAAAGAGAAAGCTACGTTTCCACGTGTATAGAGTGTCCCGAAAATTGTAATTTATGAAAAAAATACAATTTTTTTAATGGAAAAAGTGAAAAATGCAGAATACAAACGAATTTAAATCAATAAATTAAAAATTTTTTTTTCTTAATTTTCAAAATTAATTTTTTCGAAGAAAATATTTGTGAGAAAAAGATTTATATATCTTGAAATTTTTTTTTTTATTTTTTTTTTACAAAATACTGCCAATTAATGTTTTTGGAACGCTCTATATGTAATAGAAAAATATATTATAGTTAACGAGAGACAAAAACACAAACACGCGAGTTTGGCGATACAATGATGGAATTCAATATAAAGTGTCTTACGTATTATGCCAGGCCGTCTACAAAGTTTGCAAATTACACAAAAGTGAAAGAAAATAAAAAAAAGAACCAAGTCTGACGAGAGTATTCGATAAAAACGAAGACATGTAAGAAGTATTAAATTGTTTAGACTCGAACAAAGGCAACTATTGTATCTCGTGCGTATGAAGGTAACCGCGTGCGTGTTTGTGCTTGTTTGTTTGTATGCGTGTATTATCCCCCCCTTTTCCGCGTGTATGTATTATACCGTAAAAAGAAATACCACATAGACTAAGATTAATTTTGATATCGTTGTTTTTTAAGGAACGTTCGCCTTTTTTTGTACATTGATACGAAGTGTAAAAACGTTTCATCGATTATTATTTGTATTATTATTAATATTATTACTCTACATATATATATATATATATGTAATATATATATATATGCTAACATATATATATATATATATATATATGAAATAATTATCGTCACAACTATTTGTTGATTTGATCTAGCTTGTTCGCAGCGAAAATGCGTACTGTACTGCCAAAAAGTGAACAAACACTTAAATTGGATAAATATACTGAAGGTTTATAAACTTTTATATCGCTCAATTCTTTGGATTTTTTTTACATCTTATCTTGATGAGATACTGTCGATCAAGTTTAATTTTACGGAAGCATCAAGTTTTACGGAATCCTGTTATAAACATCTAACAAATATTTTAGGAGGCATTATCAAATTTGTGAGAGTAAACATTGCGAATTTGGAAAAGATTTCGAAGAAGCAACAGGTAACTCTAAATTTGATGTGCTGAATTAGTATTATAATTACTTGTCTGTTTTACATAACGGAATGATAGAATAATTTAAATTTTTAACTTAGTCATTATTCACATCTGAACCGAAATCTCTTGCTGGATTGAAGTCCCCAAGCAATCTCTGGTTGGAGGTGACAAAGGTAATTTAACGGGTGTTGCCGCAATATTATCCCACAGGCCAGGTAATCGGGAACCATCGGAGCTGTTACACTGCATCCCTGATGAATCAATTAAGAGTTGAAAAAGAGAAAGGAAGTAGAAAGAGTTATACGATGGGGGAATTGAAGCTTATTATAGAAAAATACATAGATGTAATAAAAATAATACATCGATAAAAAATAGTTAAAAATACTTTTTACATCATTATATTTAATTAAAATTAGAAACAAAATTGCTAAAATAAAAGAATTGATGAAGTTGTTAAGCAAAACAAAATCTAGAAAATTCGCGTAATTTTTAACTATTGATCAAACCTAGAGGTGCAGCTTCGTAAAGATCATGAAGAGCTTCCACGCGGACCTTAGTCCACTCGATGCTCTTATAATTCGCCGAGATACCCTTTTCCATATTGGTCCCTTGACTTTCCCATTCTCGCATATAACGGAAATACGTCCTTAGTGCATCGTCGCTTATGGCACTTTTGCATACCTAATTATAACATGGAATTTTATATCGTAACTAATTAAACAAATATTTTGTTCTAAAGATTCCATGCGAACGAGTGAATTTACTCACTTTAATATTTCTTTACTAATTTCTTTTTACTAATAAATTTAGTTTACCTCTAATTGCGCGTTGGGATAATAATGAATATAATTAACGCACATCTCATCGGATATAGCGAAGCCGCCGAGAGTCACGTTATCTCTTTTCATAGTGTTATAAGTGCATGTAGTAATCAGAGAATCCCCCTGTAAATTATTTCATTTTTAATAAGATTCTCAATTGTTGTTATTATTATCTTTAATGTTTTGATGTTTGATAAATTTAATAAATTTATTATCTATTTTATTATCTATTTTATTTCTATTTTCTTATTTGTTTACTTTAGTTAATTTTCTTACAGGCAAGATAGCCATCGGTTTTGGCAACAATCTGATTTCCTGGAAATGTGTGGAGTAATGATTATCGTAATTCATCGGTGACAATTCTTCGCCGTTCCTTATATGACGAGTAATGACTTTGGTACCCGTTAAATGAGTATGCAGTTGAGAGCCGAAAACGCGAATGCCACTTTGAGGCAATCCGACTCCGGTGCACTCCGTTATACAATGACCGGATAGCATAAAGGCTTCCTAAATAATACTTGATTTTATTAAATTTCCTATTCCATCTCTTTTTTATAAAGAGATTTACAAAATTGTAGACATAAATTAAAGAAAAAATGAATGAGTTTTGAATAAATTTAATTGGAGATTTTAAGATTTGGTATATGTAAAATAAAAAGTATACATTTACTTAAGTAATTTTTACGTATAGAATATTATATTATATAATAATATATTTGTATAAATGTAAAATTGTAATACGAACTTTGTTGTGTAGATTTAACTATTTTATTACATGTATTAATATAAGTTTTTTAAAAATTACAATCAATCAATTTTTTCACCTGTTGCGGAGGTATGGCCATCTTATCGGTGTACTCGAGGCCGAGCTCAATAACACCGGCGTCGTATTTCCTGAGTGTTTTAGTGAGAATAAATCGAATTCCGGAAGAGTCAATAGCGCCTTGGTGCAACTCGGGATTATTGTAATGTACCTCTAACATGACATGCGGATTGAAATCAGCTCCGCCGATGGCTAAACCAGCTTCTTCCGGATATATAAACGCATCAGCACCCATCGCCCATGCTGCCAACACCTTCTTGCAAATCTAAATGATTTAAAATGAGTATCACTGCGCATGTATCATTTGACGAGAAGACAATCACCTGCGTCTTTTTGGGTCTATCTGCTCCGTCACAAGGTCCATCGTACATTGGCACTTCTAAATCTACAGGTCCGGCGCAATGAAAGATTTCCATGTGATGTACAAGATGTTCGTTACCCGCTTGAATAGCAGGACCAAATTGTAGGATATGATGCCTACCGGTAAATATTTTTCTATTTATATCTATTAAATCTTTAGAATAAAAGATCCAATTTTGGTAAAAGCATTAATAAAAACTCTAGATAGAATTAAATGGATGAATATAAAAGACATTAGTATATAGACATCTCATCAATTTATTACATATATCTAATACGTACTTCTGTCTTAATACTGACGGCAACTTATGCACACGGCACCAATAGGTAGTCTCCTTCTTTGGCACTTGAACCCGATGAGCGAGTAACTCGAGCTGCCAGGCATTCGCGGGGAACTTGGGCTTTTTATGGGACACCCTGTGGAGCTCCGTACGAGACATACCCGATGCTTTCGCATCTGATATCTCGAGACCGGCCAAGGACGACAGCGGTCCACGACCGCGAAGCCACACTAGGTGCGTAGTACCTCTCTATAGGAAACGAATATTTTATTCCAAACAATAGAACAATAAAACAAGTAAGAATCAAGCGCTATAGTTGCGCATAAGTTAAAATTCACAATATAGTATTATTGTTAACTTATTAAATTAAATTCAGATTACGAATAACAATTCACCGATTCTTTTAGGCCTTCATAGTCAGATAGACCTTATATTCAAGATCTTCTTAAGTTCTATTTTAAGGTGTCAGGAAACCAATCAGAGGGCTGCACATGCGATTTAAGACATTACTTAAGACAGTCTTAAAATAAAAATCGACTATAAATACTGTCCTGGTGAAAATTTTTCTCAGAATTTCTATATATTCTTTTATAACATTTCTCACATTTTTTTTTATATGAATTGGAACACTTTAGAAAATTTATATTCTTTCTCAGAATTTTTCATATATATTAATTATGACATATCATAAAATTTCTAAGATTTTTTTGTAAATATAATTTCTGAAATGTTATAAAAAATGTTCTAAAAAATTTGAAAATATTTTGTAAAAAATTATAAGAGATCTGAGAAATCTGAGAATATTTCAGAATTCACATTTATGAAAAATTTTGATAGAAGATGTAAACTTTCCGAATTCTGAGTATTTCTGAAAAATGTTCCAATTTGTATAAAAATAAGAAAAATTTTCACCAGAGCGGCAATAGACTTTTGAAATTTCAAGTTTTTCAAGTTACATATATAGATACGTAAATCATACTCACTTCAATGATATAATCATGCTCATCGCAAGTGTCGAATTTGCGGGAGAATGTGAATTTCGTGATATTACCGCGTCTTCTCCACGCAAAGCTATCGCAGTCTTGCTGGGTGTCCAGATGTAATTTCCCATCGACATCCGCCCATGAATCCTGCCGATTATCCGATAAGGATAAAATCAAATCTTTCATATATAATTCGATTTAATACATTTTATATCATCGAATATTTTACTTGAAAGTGAATTTGTTGGTGCCAGTCGGACCATAAAACGCAGTAATCAGCTGGTTTCAATTCTCCGTAGTCGGAAAATCCGATCGCGAACCAGCTGCTATCATTACCGACAAAATGAACTTCCGCGATCACCAATTTATTCATTAGATCCACTCTGAAAAGCAACGGCAAACTGAGAAAAAATTTCCAAAAATTATAACAATATAAATAAAAAAAGAAGAATTTAGAGTTCCGTTTCCGTTGCTGCCGCATTAAAATTAGGAAAACCGCATTATATAACAATTAATTAATAGCTAGAGTTTTTGCCAATTTCAACATAGAAACAATTCTGCTAACAAAAATTTCTGGACTGGTTGTCTATACATTATTATACGAGTACGAATCGATCACATTTTGTTTGGGCTGTGTACAGATTTTTAAGTATAAATTAACTTTCGATTTCGCGCAATAAATCTTGTAATAATCGACATTTTACACGCATAATACTATCGTTGATTTGAATCATATTTGTGTAATTGTAGATTGAAATCTGTAGATTGAAATTAATTGATTGAAGTTAATTATAATAAAGATGACAAGACAATAAATATAACGACATATAGCTTTTAAGCAACAGAAAATTGAAAAATGAATAAATCACACACTCGCATCGAATAGCTTACGTACAAGTTTCAAAATAATTAAAAATATATCCGTTTTTGCAAACAATTATAATTGTAATCGATCTTGTTCAAAATCACACCTCCAATGAAAAGTCACCTCCGAACCCAATGGAATCGTATGCACCGCGTTTCTAGCTATATTTTCATCCATCGAAGAATCACGTTGAGACCAACTCGAATGGATACTCGCGAGAGCGATTAATAGAAACAACATCATTGTTAATGTAATTAAATCCTCTTTAAATCTCCCTACGAAGCGATTCAGCGAGTAAACTCGCCGAGCTTCAGTTTCAATTTGGATTTTTATTAACTCGTTTCGGATTTTATATCGAATTTAGCCTGATTTCTTTAATATTGTTAACGAGATTTATAGAGTTGTACTACGGAGTCCGCAAAGGATGAATCTGCACTGAGGATCCTTCCTGTGAACTTTCGTATCTCGCAGGATTCCACGCTTGCGGAATACAGGATGCGCAAACTCGAAGAGAATAGTTCGCAGATCACAGCTTCTCGCACTTTATTGAAAGAGAGAGAGAGATCGTTTATATACCTAATCATTATTTTTTTTAATCCATTCAAAAAATAGAAGGAAATGTTATACCAACTTTATAATACAAATTTTATTTATTATATTAAATAAAATATACATACATATATACATACATATATACATACATAATACACTTATTTATTACATTAAATATTTGTATTCTACTTGCGTTATACGTTCTTTAAAAAATTAAGATAATTTATAATTTGTTTAATGTAAGTGATTTTTTTATAGTTATTACGATATAATAAAGAAAAATATATGCAAAAATTTTTACGTTTAAATTTTTTTTTAAGATAAATTAGTTTTATTGGATTATGGACTGTAATCATTTTTCAGAATTTTAATCCATTTCTATTTTAAACATTCTAAAGTGCTGTAATCCATAATGCAAATATGTGAGTAATCTAGAGAGATGAGATTTTGAACAATTACATAAATATATAAATATATAAATATTCATTTCAAATGACATGTCAAGATGAACTGACACGATATTAATCCGAGGAATGATTTATTTTAATTTATATCTTATGAAAATTGTGAATCAATGTATGTGAACTTCTTTGTTTCCCGTTGAGCGTATTGATTACTGCATTTCTGTCAATCTGACTTACTTTCACCTATGTATTATATTTTACTTTTTCGATAAGATGACTCCAAGGTGAGCCGAAACATTCGATATAATAAAGAAGACAACCGCCAACATCTAAGTATTAGCTGCATCTCTTAATTCTTCGCTCTTACATCAGCGTTAAA
>Ga0157364_1007706_pt1 | contig 11151 bp, 6 predicted proteins | sample AttsexASBM2_FD_111476 | JGI IMG/M metagenome (GOLD analysis project Ga0157364, IMG submission 111476) | Fungus gardens microbial communities from leaf cutter ant in Ribeirão Preto, State of São Paulo, Brazil - Atta sexdens ASBM2 | ecosystem: Host-associated > Fungi > Mycelium > Unclassified ...
TCTCTCTTTCTCAAATTATTCTAACGTTTCATAAGGATTTTATGACAAACGCGAACATAACAGCTACAATCTTTAATCACTTCTACTATGGATTCACGTGTAATCGAAACCCGATGATAATTCTGTCTTATAAGAAATGGAAGAATTTAATATGAAATATTAGTCCATTTTTAAATAAAAGTACTGTTTAAATATTTTTATTAACACAATCATTCTACGTTTAAATAATTTCAAAAATTTTGAAAGCATACATTGAATATTTTCTACACACGCGTTTAATTTTATAAAAATTACGACTGAATTACAGTAAAATATCACTATAATATAAATAATGCTACTATATAAATTTAATCAACAAAATATATTAATGATTTTAGCAAATAAAAAATTTTTATTTTAGAATTAACTTTTAAATTATATATATTATACATATATGTTATTAAAATTTATTATTATAAAAATTTTAGAAAATATTTTTTACTTTTCTATAAAAATAGAGAATATAATATTGTTAATTAATTCAACTATATTTTTTATATGCAGTTCCGAGAAATGACACACTCTTTGTATATGATACACAAATTGTTCCTAAATATCTTCTTTTTAGTGAAGAATTGTGCGCATTACTTAGCTGAACTCTAATTTTAAAGAATAAGTATTTCTCTGAATATCTCTGATACTCTAACACATCTACGCAAGCATATCTACGCAAGAACTTCATGACTTCGAAACCAAAGTATATCTGTTTTTTATCTCAACATATTACAATTAAGTATTAGTTGAATTAAAAGCACTTGGCGAATTTTCTAAGACGATATGATCGTTTATATATCATTCAAGTTCTCCTTTTCGTCTTTCTTGGGTATCTTGTCCATCATGGCAACTTCGCTCATGGCAACTTTCGCGCTTCCGCCTATGCAGGTGGTGAAACAGGTATCACCTATACCAAAGTTCTCGCCGTCCTCGATAGATTCCGGCATCGATTGGTTTAGCGTTTCCGGTAGATAGAGCGCCAAGAAGCCCGCCACCAGGGCGACAAAGCCAAAGAGTGCGGCTGGTACTCGTGGGTCCAGCGTGTCCAGCAGAAAGATCATCGGCGTGAGAGAGCCGCTGAGACGTGCACACATGGAACCAAGACCGAGCGCCGTATTTCTCACCACCGTGGGGAACAGCTCGGCTGTGTAATTATACACCACAGCGAACGAACCGGCTATACAGCACTTACCTACAAGCACTATCGTGACCGTGGCCATAGCCACCAGGTCGCCAGTCGTGCCAGTGATGATGGCGGCGCAGATGCAGCACACGCCGGCTATCATCATGAATGAACTGATTAGACATCTTCTACCAAGGCGATCCATGGTGAATATTATTAAAATGTATGCCGGTACCTCCAGCACGCCACTGAGAAATAGCATGAGATACGGATTGCCGACAAGGTTACCCATGTTAAGTGTCAGTCCATAATAAGCGATCGAATTGGCAAACCAATTAAGGCAGATGTTTAGACTCTTTTTGCGGAGATTTGGTGTTCGGAAGAGATCTAACGCACCGTGTGATTTTTCCTCCTTGGTCTCCTGCTGTACTTTCGATTTACTGATCAGCTTGGCGGCGTTCACGTGGATGTCGCTGCCATTCACCTTTAAGCCTTTCTGTACGATGATGATCGCCTCAGCGGCACGATTGTGTGCCCACAGCCATCTAGGCGATTCGTCCATCAGCCACCAGTGGCCAAGCAGAATTACGCTATGCAAACCATATACGATTTGGAGCCACATACGATCTTTGAGTACAATGCCCCATGCAGCCACCAATACAAAACCCGCGGCAAAGATCAATTGGAACAACACGCCACACACGGTCCTTCTGGACGAACCCACCAGTTCCATCGTCAACACGAATCCGGTGATGTACGCGCCGGCGGAACCGAAAATACCATACAAAAAACGTATTATCAGAAAGATATAGTAGTTATTCACTAGGGCGACCAATACTCCGAGCACTAATTGTGCCACGGCAGACACGTAAAATATGATTTTTCTGCCATACTTGTCTGCCATGCTACCGAGGGTAACCGCACCCACAAACACACCGAACATGTACGAGGATTGCGCCGCGGCGCTCATCCAACGTCGTGAGCAAACGAAGTTCCACTCTATGCCGCGTGACGATTGAAAGTATGTTGTGTCATAGGTCCATGAGTCGCATTCCCGGATGATGTTTTCGTGATCCAAATAGTGACAGCTATCAAGATGACGTGGAAGAGGCATGTCCGAGTTGTTCCAATTGTGAGTGGTAAAATTGAACAGTTCCTTGGTCAATTCGTTCGCTTTAGGGATGTTGCAGTGATGCGCTGGTACCGCCGCGACTGTCAGTAGAGACAGCATGTGCACACCGGCTGTAAGAGCGGCGAATAAGTGAAGGCAGTGCTGCCGGAATTGATATTTACCGAATTCACCCAGGTGAGACATAAGCTCTTCAAGATCTTTATCCCCGCTCGCCATCTCGGTCGTTCGTAACCAGAAAATTTATTCAGATATTTTGCCGGATATTGTGGCTATTTAAATCGTTGATTGTCCTCGAGTTAGATGCCGCATGCGTTTACGCTGAAAGAACATTTATAAATGTAAATTATTCAGCATATTTAAATTGCGAAATAAAAGAGAGAATATGGATTTACATTTTATATACACTTATATAATTATGTATATATAAAATTTTCCATTAAGAATTATTAATATTATATTAATATTTATTTAATACATAAAAATAAAATTTCTGATAATGAATATGTCCATCTCAGGAATATTACAAAAATTAATATACATATATAGAGATAATATCTATCGATCTATCAAATGAAATGGCAGTCTTACTTAACATTTAAACATTATTATAATATATATATATATATATATATATATATATATATATATAATTTTTCTATTAAAATTATGTTAAGAAAGTTATGTTTTAAGTTTGAAATTGAAAAATTCAAATTTATCGAAAATATATGATGTTATAATTGACATTTTCAAATATTGATTAAATGATTAATAAATATTTCGAAGCTTATTACCTCTTTTGTTAATATATATATATATATATATATATATAAAATCAATAATTATTTTTTATTATGTATTAATTGTTAAATATCACATTATATATTACATATATCGTTTACTTAAAGTTATAACAATTTTTCTACTAATTATAAATTTTATTTGTGTTAAATTTTATGTGTGTTAAAAGTTCTTTCTTATGTGAAAATGTACAGTTTGTACATTACACGGAAAAATGATAATACATTAACAATGCTAGTTTTTAATTATATAAATAATTTCAATACGTCATATTCTTATTTTATTAAAATACAAATATTTATTTTATTAATTATTAAATTAATAAAATTATTTCCAATTAGACCTAATACTGTTAATATATTATTTTTGTCTGTATATAAAAAAAGAAGTTTTAATCGTAATAATTATTTGCATTGCTTAAAGAAACCTATCTTACTCGCAAAAGAAGCGGGCTACTGTAATGTTATAGTAATCATTTTTTTGCAAGTGATAGTTTGCTTGCCTATTATATCTGCAATGCAATAGCTACTTTTTTCCGTATGCATAATCATGTTGCAAATTATTGACGTTTTTGCGTGACGCATATCATAGTAAATTGCTGACTATAGTAAAAGTATATACTTTTACTGTATACTTTGTTCAATCTGTTAAAAAATTTGAAAATTAGAGTATTAATTTTGGTCGTATAGAAATTAAATTCCTCAGTAATTTTATAGGAAAATATATTGTGCACGGAAAGAATGGTTTTGCTGGAATATTTAAAAATTTAGCTAGCTACAGATCTGAAAATAATTTTGTTGGACCATCCAAATGGTTATGTAAGACGCTCAAATTGCTAGTGTCAAAATTTTTTGTAGTATTATTCGTTATGCTTGAGAATCCTATATAATTATGTAATCCAATAATATATAGCTAAATTTTTTGATATTTCAACAAAATCCTTTTTTTTATACATATAATATAATTAAATGTTAACATTGAAATACTTACAAAAAAAGAAATAAAAATAGATTGCTATAATAATTGACGAAATTTTATATTCTGATTAATTCTAATTAATTAGTATCTAATTAATTGTCATTAAATTCAAATTTATTTATCAAGCACAAGTTAGAGACTAAATCTTTTAATTTAAACGACACAAAGTTTATTACTGTGACATAAAAAGCAATACCTTAATTTTAGCTGTAATTGTGCAGCGCTTGAAGAATAAATCCTCTTGATCACAATAGCATATCACGACGAATGACAAACGGATGGCTGTGTGTCAATGATTGATAAATCTGTCGATGCATTGGTTTCGATCGTAAAAAGTGGGAGAGCGGCTGCGCGAACTTTTGCTGTCTAATGTCTCCGGCGAGCTGAGGAGAACGACTGACTTTTCCGTTCTCCAACTTAAATGTAGGAGATTGGACGATTCTTCCAAGTAGACTTTGTAGTACTTAACAAAATTTGCGGTTGCCCTTGCACGCGATACAGTCACTCGCGCGATCGTCACTCGTGATCAGTCACTCATGCTCGATCTTTTCCGCGTGAATTCCCTTAGATTAATAAGTTCTTCTCAGCAAGACATGAAGCTCATCCGGAAAAAGTGTTTTGCATAAGGCGATTACGTTATCAATTACCGACGACCATAATCGAGAGCCTATAAGTAGTTGTTGCCTACAAATAATTACAAGTATAAATATGCTTGACCTTGTGGTCAGAGCAATGTGTGTTAATATAATCATTATCGATAATTGTGCTTGAAATTTCTTGATTGAATAAGCAATTTTGCAATTTATTTTTTAAAAAATAAGAAATAACAAATAATACTGTCAGGATTATAGACTGCAGTCAGAAGATAAAGCTGCTCAGTGAGCGCTCAGTAAGTCTTTATTACAATTGCTACTTACATTCAGCAATAAACTGGCAAGAACTAATTATATTCAAAAAACATATTAAAAAAATCACTGAGCGCTCATTGATTTTATCTCCTAAACGCAATCATTGCATAAATTAAATAGTTGCATAAATGTAAATGAGATGGATAAAAAATGTTAGAGTTGAGAGATATTTCATAATATATGTAGTTATATTTTTCCTTCTTTAAAAAGATGTAGTTTATGTTGTATGAAGAAATCAAAATATGATTATATATTTATGATAATGTATTTTACATTTAGACAAAATTATTAAAATTATTAATTATTTTACATTTTAATATCATAATTTTATTTTTAATTTAAATTCAATTTTGATGATTATATTTATCTGATAATTTAACAAATTTTTAGGTCAATATAATATTTTTATCTAATCAATCTGTGATAGCGTGAAGATGCGATCATTTTAATTGTTTTCTATCATCGTCCTCAATTTTAAATTTATAATATATTCTTGAAATAATATTTTAAATAAATGTATTTAAAAGTGGAAAACTACTCGATGGCTCAACTTGTGGAATAAACCGATTCCTTATCGGTATTATTGTACTATTATACTGATTATACATACATAAACCCGACATTATAGTTTTAAGAGAGTGTTATGGTATTGATGATAACAGTTATTTTTGGTATTCAAATAATAGTTTGTATGTGCAACCGTCAAAGCATGACGATATCACATATTATCACAGTATTTTTTTACGTACATATCTGTCGGAATTGCTGACATTTCACTTTGATAAATGTCTACTTTCGCGCCGAGATGCCAATTCTCGCGGAGTCGAAATTCGTAGGATAAGGAAGAGAAAGGAACTAATTTGTAAATATATTATGAAATTACTTTACTATTTAAAGAGAAAACGGATCATTGAGTATAAATATATTATAATAAGCAAAAAATTTTTCTCAAATTTATATTTCTTTGAACTTTAATATCATTGGCATTTTTAAATGGAATAATATGATTTATTAAAATAATTATAAGATCATATTTTTTAAGATTTCAGTATCACTGTTATTTTTTTAAATTTAATTTTTAAATTTTTGAAGTTGCATGTTTTTTTTACATAATATATTCTTCTAATTATTTTGCATAAAAACATTATAATAGTAATATTAAAAAATCAATAATTTATGAGATATTTCAAACTTTATTCTGAAATAAAATTTATTTTATAAAATATCTCTAACTATTCATTTTTTAATAATTGTTCCAAAATTTTATGCACAGAATAATGAAATAATTTAATTGATCTAAAGAAAACATATAGTTGTTTAAAAAGAGTATGTTGCAAATTGTACAATTTTTTTGAAAGGCAATGTATTTTTTTACATTGATTGGTTTATCTCATTATTATCATAAAATTATTATCATATATAGAAAAAAACATATTTACTTTAATAATAATTTATGAGATGTTTTAAATCACAAAAAATGTGTTAGAATAAAATATAAAATGTCTCGTAGACTATTGATTTCTTCTACCTTAATATTTTTATATGCAGAGAAATCATATTATGTAAAAAAAATTTTATAATTCTATTTAAAAATGGCAATGATATTAAAATTCGAAGAAATATGAATTTGAGAAAATTTTGTGCTTATTATAATGTTTTTTTGAAATAAACATGTTTCTTTTTTTGATTATATTTTATCGTTAAAAACAATAGAGATATTTTAAGTGCTGGAGTTTTAAAAAACATTCTATATATTTAAAAAACTATTTTATGTAATTAATTAATAATCTTATAATATTATAATTAATATATTATATTAATATAATATAATAATTAATATAATATAATAATTAATAATCTTATAATATTATAATGTTATAATAATCTTATTATAATATTATTTTAATTAAGATCGACTTTACATATTTTAATTAATTGCTTTGAATCTACAAAAAATTCTATTTGCTATGTTGCTTACGGAATGCTTCAACTTGACTTTGTCGGCTAAAGGATGTGGTTGCAATGGTTTTGTTCTATACCATTTGAAGTTTATTTTCTTCGCGATGTCGTCATGTTAAAAACTAATCTCACAATCATCATAAATCTATCACATTTATTATTAAATTTTGATTATTTAATTATGCGCTAATTATGCGCGCGTTTAATAACACAAATTTTAAAAAATCTCGCGTTAATATTTCATTTTCTTCGCATAAATATTTCATTTTAACATTTCTTTTATCTTCAATCATTAATTGATAAAATAATTAATACCGACGTCGGAGAAATCCCTTGACAAAATCACCAATTCACAACGTTTTCTTCAAATTTTACAAACACAGGACGTATCCGAATAATTTTTTTATACTTTACAAACTTGCAGACTCAACTGATTAGTACAGAGTTAACATTAAGAATAATTTTAATTATTATATTACTGTCACCAGTCAGCATCACCACGATGTTTCTTATCGAAATTCTTACGACATATTGTTTTCGCAATAGAATCAATGGATGGTTATATAGTCTTTAAGAAGCTACGTCGAAACTAGCAAACATGTCAATGAACGCAGAAGAATGAAAATGGGGTACAGCGAACCCTACAATGACTTGCTGACACCAAATAAATTATCATCTGACCGTTTAACTGTTATTAGACGGTAATATGCATACGTAACATATATATTTTTTATTATCTGTTGACTTTTAAATAATATGTTTACTATTTTAAATGCTCAACATGTCGAATCCTTCAATTAAGTATATGTTTTGTGCCTTGCGTCCTTGACATTACTACAACAAGATGATAATTGCCGATGATGACCATCGTGAATGTGTGAGAAATGTGATGGCTCGTCTTGTGAAGTATAATAAATAGATAGATTATCATAATTAGCTTTAAATTGCCAAAATTTACCTCGCGTGTCAAAAGATTGAGCGAAAAATGAGTATTCACTTGCGAAATCTGTAATTCAACAAAAATTGAAAGACGCGAAAATGTGATAACTGCTTGTTTACGATTGTTAACTATCAGTTCTGCATGAGTTTCGTCTTCTTGTTTGCAAATCACTGATTGATATGATACATATATAATTTATGTTAAATTAAATTGATCGTTGCTTTAATGAGTTTTTGCGAATACATTAGAATGGTTTGCCTTGTTTTTAAATGTAATTGCATTGCGTGGCGTTCCTCGCATTTGTTGAAGTAGCGTTCCAATGATTGTCGAAAGAGAAAGTTACTGTCGAGGCGTGAATCGTTTTTATCTACGAAAGGCGAGGACAAAATTTCGAGATAATTTGTGCCAGTGACACAACGACCAACATACACACTTGTGTGTGTATAATCGGCAATATTCCGACAATGTCGATCAAATAACCAATATATTGAATTGTCATTCCACTTAATAGAATCAAGTTTCAAGGTAATATCACACGATTCACATTTTCCTGTTCAATCAAGTGCGGATTAAAAGTTTTAAATACTAATTGATATTACTTTGAATGGCACTCTTAAATTTGTTACAATATAAATAATTCGTGCAATATTAATTATGTGAGCACGTAAACTTTTATAATCGTACGTAAAAAATTATGTAATCTGCAGTTATAAATGTATTAAACATCTGATATTTTAGATAAGTTTTGCGTTATCAGAAATGTGTTAAAAGATAAAATTCCTCGCGTTTATAAAACACAAAACGTCATATTGTTTCTCGTTTAGAAAACGCAATGATGTCAAATTTTATGATTAATGACACCATTTATCAAAACAGAATTTATTTTTGTAAATGTTTTTAGACACTCGTAATATAACTCAAATACTTCTGATATATCGGATAAATTATACTATTATTACAGAGATGTTTCGTATTAGAAAATAAAATTCTTTACGTAAAACAGAAATAGTATTAGAAATAGAATAACATAAAAAAATTATATAATTAATGATACCACTGGAAAAAGATCTACTTCTACTGATAAATACTTAAACTGATAATTCTTCTGACTACGCGCAAAAAAAATACTGCCGAGCAGTGCTCATTGAAGTTTCAGGATAGAAAACAAATGATTTAAAAATAGATTTTTAACATACTTTAACTTATACAAGACTTGACACTATGAGAAATAACTGTGTGGGATGCGCTAATTTTGTGATGATATTGCGTAGCGTCTTACCGCGCTATTGCATTAAAGCATTACAAAGTGACATTCAACATGCGACATGTATAATTAAAATATTTAATGTGATCTTGATATCAGATGAACAAACGTATGCTCGTTTATTGATAATTATGTATACACATTTGAGTGCAATTATATTGTTATTCTCTTGTTATATCAATGTGACATAAATCAACGGGATGTACGAGATAGTGCGATTGGAACTTTATCCCGATAACATTCTATTAAGCGGCGCCATGTAACGATGTTCTTATCGGATTTCTTCTTTCTGGCGCCAGTTAAAGTTCATCCAAAATAAAGCGTAAGGTACGTTAAGAAAATAAGACTTTATTTTAAGACGTGTATTTAATAGTCTACTATTTAATAGTCTACTATTTTCTTATTTTTTCTAAAAATTTAGGATAGTGATTTATTTTATACGGATTTGCAGAGAAATCGATTTAAATAAGTCAAAAACAAAAATGTATTAATAATAAACATAGAAAAAAATTTAATAATTTTATTTAATATTAACGCGCTTGAAAATTCCCTTTAGTTTCTAACTTTTATATTTTTTTCTGCTTTAAAACAGCGAGACAAATCGATTTTTTATTCAACGTTATTAAATTACGTTCACGTTATCAATAGAATTTACTTTCATTGATATATCGTGCCAATATATTTTGTAAAAATCTGACTTTTCTCTCTCATTCATACTATTTTTCGTCAACAATGTTAAATCAACGTTAAAAGCATTGAAAATTGATACGCATTAGTACCATTTACATTTATTAACGTAAAGATGGGAAAATTCGAAAAACTGTAATAAGCATAATTTTTATCGTATGTAAAACTTTTGACTTAGACAAATTGCTCACGAAAGTGCAGAGTGGCATGCAACGCGTCGCAATTTCAAGAGGTATTTCTTCAGGCAATAAATTCTAACTGGAGTCATCAGTCTGTCCGTGCTCCATTAAGGTACTCTGCGTTCAGCGAGCACAAGGAAAGATTTAGCATGGTGGCATCGTTCGCAGCGCAAAGTTCGTCACGTATGCTTATGAGGCGTCTCTTCGGCTGTGGAATAACAATATTTTCGCGGCGCCATCCACGAACGCACAAAGATATTCTGCCGTGCGGTCGTAGCGAGAGAAGAGTGGAGATGTGAGAGGCGCAGACAAACCGGCTGCTGCGTGCCAGAAAGCGATGCGGAAGAAAAGACAGAGACATGATGCGGACAGAGCGAAATTTCAAGCTGCTTGACGGAATGCGGGTCAGACGTTAAACGCGGTATCGGCCCGCCGGTAGATAGAATCTGGAGTGAGGTACTCTCTCTGGCGCGCGTGGCGCGTAACCCTTCGACGATAATGGGAAAGCTATGTTTATTGTAGAGATACGCGTTATGCACAATGCACGCGTTTAAAAAATTGCGAACATTCGGACGGATCTACGAAGAGTTTGTGGCGCTTGTCTCAAAATAAAAGCAAAACTTGAAGACACGATGGTGAATTATTTTTGCGCATTTCGAAGATTTTCGTCATCCCATGTTAGTTTTTAGAGTTTGTTGTATATATTTTGCGTTAATTTCTTCGAATTACTTGGAATTACTTGGCTTATGCTCAAGCGGGCAAGATTCTGGCATCCAGCTCACTGCAAGTAACGGATTCCAATGTCAATGACCGATGTAAACGCCGAGTATTGATAACGGGTCAAAGTATTTATTTTCTCTTTGGGCATGCATTTCTGATAACGTCGAGCATTTACATTGATATCAATGCAAATGCCATTGGAACGATCATATCAAAATCAAGAAAACAGCAATTATCGATTCCAATTAGCTGCGTTACCAGCAAGAATTTAGATATGCTGTGTAGCGTATATATATATATATATATATATATATATATATATATATATATAATAATCTTTCTAATTTACTCGGTACTCGCGGTTATTTTGATTGTAAAACTTGAATTTTATAATCAACAGTTTTTATATACAAAAATAACAAAATATTAA
>Ga0157364_1007707_pt1 | contig 11151 bp, 3 predicted proteins | sample AttsexASBM2_FD_111476 | JGI IMG/M metagenome (GOLD analysis project Ga0157364, IMG submission 111476) | Fungus gardens microbial communities from leaf cutter ant in Ribeirão Preto, State of São Paulo, Brazil - Atta sexdens ASBM2 | ecosystem: Host-associated > Fungi > Mycelium > Unclassified ...
ATATATATATATATATATATATATATATATATATATATATATATTATATATATCATAATCTCTGCGTAAAATCCTTTGAAAACTTAGCAATATCTCTTTTATGATCTTATTATACAAAAAAGAAAAAAATGAAAGAATAATTAATCTAAGAGTACAATATTAATTGCTATTTACATTCAAAGAATCAAGAATTCGCTACTATCGCTACTATATTTGCCATCATCGAGCTGAAGACTTGTTGAAGGTCATTGCTAATCCGGTAACAGATTTCATAGGACGTCATTTATAATTTAATTTATTTACATACTGTGATTTGTTCAAGTGTATTATTATGATTTAACATCATTGAAAAGACTTACTAGAAGCTAAAATTAAAGATCAAGATCAAACATAAAAATTGATATTTATAATTAAAATTAAAATTAAATAATTGTGATTGATAATAAAAACAAGAATTTAATTATTAAAATCAAAATTTACATGGCTGATATCCTAAATGTTTATTACGTAATTAAACGTTATTGATAAAAATTTACAAATCGAAATAATGCAATTTGAACTATTTATTTGCTTTTAAATGTTTAATCTAATAATAAATTTACATATAAAAGATGTATTTATGAAATAAGTGTGTTTGTAAAAACTATTTATCTGCTCTTGAATTGTTTAATCTAATAATAAATTTACATACAAAAGAAATATTCGTGAAATAAATGTTCGTAAAATTCATTTATCTGCTCTTAAATTGTTTAATCTAATGATAAATTTACATACAAAAGAAATATTCGTGAAATAAATGTTCGTAAAAACCATTTATCTGCTCTTAAATTGTTTAATCTAATGATAAATTTACACACAAAAGAAGTATTCGTGAAATAAGTGTTCGTAAAAACTATTTATCTGCTCTTAAATTGTTTAATCTAATGATAAATTTACATACAAAAGAAGTATTCATGAAATAAGTGTTCGAAAAAATATACTGCGCGACAAAATGGTAGATTTTAATCATGATGAATGTTATCCGTGTCCCATGAAAATCCATCCTTTCTCTCCGAGAAGAGAACAATTTTAGTGGAACACAGCTGAATTCACCGCGACAGATTTTCTATGTTTAAGAAGCGAGTGTAACACGGTTAATGGAAAAATAGAAAGCAATCGATTTTTCGACCGCTTTACATTCGACTCGTTGAATGATACAGCAACCGTGCTCTCATACCCGATATATGTATGTTATTTCATACCCAGAGAGTTACCTACATACACAACGTTGTACGCAATAACGCTATATAATTTTACACAGGTATTATATCTCCACGTTCCATCTAAATTCATTCAACTATTTATTCAATCGGATATATTTCCTAATACTAAATATATCTGACCGATACATATATATAAAAAATTCTCACGCCATTAAACCTTGTTTCTTTTATATAATATCGCTACCGTTGCATATAGATCTGTGTTTTTATTTAAATATTATTATATAAGTTTAATAAATATTTAATTATTATAAATTATTATAAAATAAATATTCAATAACTTACAATTATTTATATAATTCATATATTCAATATTTATCGTTTATTGCTGCACTGCTAATAATAAATTAAATACCTTCAATATTACTCTGTCGCCCTCTCCTTATCAATTGATACTAATTCAATTATTATTATCATTCGCGCTAAGTAAGGATTTTTTAACTCAATCGCAGTTTTCTTGATTATTGCAAACTACCGCAGTAGAAAAAAACGCACGTATCGAAATGCGGTTTTGCGCTTGAATTTCGCTTCAAGTTACACGCGAGATTTCTGCCTCGAATAGAAAGTACGACGACGAACTAATGGCACAGCCTTATAGGACAAAGTATTCGCGACGAAACAGTTTTCTGTTAAGTCACACGAGTTGCCACGGAAGAACTGCTGGGTCTTACATTTTACTTTTACTCGGCAAGTATTTTCGCGCGATTTTTGACGACCATCATGCAAAACTGCATTCTGCCCCCATTCTATGCTAATTAAATATACCATGCTAATCAAACTTGTTTCATTCCTTGACGTAAACAGAGCCGATCGGCATGAAAGTTTGAAATTAATGAACACAAGAACGGTGAATTTTACGAAAGTCAAAAGTCAATCAAATAATTAGGGGGAGTTCAATCATTTTTAAATAAATGATTAAAACATTTGAAAAAATAATAAATAGTAGAGTTACAATGAAAGATATTCTCAAAATTTTTCATCAACGCGACAAAATATATAAATAAAATTAAAAATTATACAATTATTATTAATTAAATTAACTAAATTGTAAAGATTAATTCAATATAAGTTTCGATATACATAATTATTGATTTTATGTAACAGTGTTTTATGGAACTGTGTTACATAAAATTATATATTTTTAATTTGTTCTTTAGTTAATTTTTGCCATATTTAAACTCTTAGACACCCTTTTTTAAACTCATTTTTATACACTCTTCGGATATCTTTAGCAAATCTTTTGCGTGTAGCTTGAGCCACTTCATATTTTTTAGACATTTTTTTGTTAATTTCTCGTAATTTTATATTATATGATACTTCGGAAGAAATTTTCACATAACACAGAAAAAAGCGTAAAAAGGAGAAATCATTAATAAAGATTATTTACACTCAATCCGTTCGATCCTAGGTGAGCACTACACTTCGATCGCTTCTCCGCGAGAGAGAACCGGAGAGGCGCGACAGGTTGAACCACGCGCACTGGTTAAGCGCGACAAACTGTGAATTCGACGGCGTGGCGGTGCCGCACTCGGTTTTCCCGAGGTATGATTCGTACGGTACCGTTGGAGATCCGGTCGGCAAACTTGTTGGCTATGTCGTTCCGCTATGACAAAGAACGTGCGGGAAAAGAAGAGGGAAGCGCAGAATCTATTAATCGAGTTAATGAACGAGAACAAGGACTGATTGTGAAGAAATCTGATCGATAATGCAATCCGCAGATGACGTGATTGTCAATTGACGCGAAGGACTCCTTCAAGTATCTTAGGGTCAGCATCTCTGGAAATTTCATTGATCCAGTTAATGCGCGAGGATAGCAAGCGAGAACGATGGCAAAAAAATCTGTAGAAGAATAATGAGATGGAAATATCTTTGGTTACACCTAAGACATCCTAAATAATATTATTTCCTCAGTTTTTGAAAAGAAAAATTCATCAAAAAGTGACGAAACGCGAATAGTCTCTTCTTCTTTTCAAAAATTAAAACATTTTTCTTAAATATTTTTTTCGTCGTTAAAATTAAGATGCCTCCAAAATATGACTGACGTATGTCAATCTGAACACAAATATTATATACATACATAACATAATCCATATTGGATAGATCAATATTTAGCGAATGCGTGCCAAATTGGCATATACATTTGGCCATATCGTCCGAAGATGCCTTTAGGAATTTTTCGAATGCGCTTACGTCAGAACAATAATAGATGCTTCTGTAAACAACACTAGTTATATTAATGGTATTCCATTTGTTAAAACTATATGTATGATTAATGATATAAAAGATATACATACAACAAAATATATTACGTATTTCAAATAAATAACAAAAAATACTGTAGAGATAACAAAGCATTCTTCATAAATTACACGCAATTAATTATCATTTATAATTTTTTTTGTGAAAAAATTAGCAATTTTTAGATTGACCTTAAGTTAGTAAAATAATAAATTAGCAATTTTTAGATTGACCTTAAATTAGTAAAATAATAAATACACCTCTATAAATCACATGAGACGTATTAATGATACCCTATTTATGAGTACGACAACTACGTCGAAGTAGATGAATCATGATGTGGATTTAGAAATGACGTATATACAATACATAATATATACTACCTCTAATTTTTCAATAACAAATAATTATTTCGACAAAAACTTAAAAAATAATAACTAAAAATTCATCTTTCGTAGATTATATGCAACTGTTATTATCTATAATTATTGCAAACTAATTATTATATAATCATAATAAATTAATCTCAACCAAAAAAAACTAGTCGCTATTATACTTTCTCTTCCATCCGCTACGATTTATTTGCTATTCAATGAAAGAAAAAATTGTCAGTATATAATGTCATGTTGAGTGAATAAAACGGTAGATAATAAACAAAAATAAGACGCAAGACAGACTGGAGAACGCGCGAACGCGATTCAGGAAATTCTTCTGTTGCGAATCACAATGCCCGTCATCTTCTCATCCGGGTGAGCGAGTCCACAGATGATTATCCAAGAGCACAATGAAGAAAACATCGTCGTCGTGAGATTAGCGCGTTATTTGCATCTCGATGTAAAGCGCACGAGAACGGACGGGGAACGAGGATCTGTCTTGTGGCTTGCCTGAGCATTTTTCTAGCCTTTTCAACATCGCGCAATATCTCTCCAGCTCTTGCTACTCTCGCGGGTGTTACGCGTTTTCGAGGTCGATTGGCGGTGTATTACACCTGGCTTTCACTTTCGTGTCAGTGCCGTACAACTGTTCTCTCTCGTATATGAATTTAAACCCGCATTGACAGAAAATAAAATCAATTTGGAATTCAAAACAAAAGTAAGTTATTTTAACCAATAACATCAGAAATCAGTTTCAATAATGAGTTTATTGCTTGTCTTTGATTGATTCTTGTTCTTGATAATTGCATCTCATGAATATCAGCACTGTGTATGACCTAATTAACTTGTTTTCTGAATAGTTTAGCTCTTAGATAAGTTTATCTGTGAATTTTAAATAAATTTCTAGCCCAAAATATATCCCTGAATCATAAAAAAATGTATTTACGATTAAAATTATTTGCTTATTAATTATCTCGTTATATTACATTTATTATATTAATCTAGAAAATTTTTTAATAATTATCGATATCGATCGGATGACCTCTGTACCAGAAAATTTTTATTTTATTGGTTTTAACTTTATTCTTCTTGCACGGGGCGCAAACAATGATTGCGGATTAAAACAACGGCATTGTTGATTAGCTCGTCTTGCCGTTCACCAGTGATCGATCGGTTTACCTATTCACCTGAATTCTTCCTCATTCGAAAACCTACTCTTTTTTTCGTCTCATTCTTTTCTCTGCCAATTTTGTTATTATTATATTGATAAATATCAAGAGTAATGAGATTAAGAACTTTAATTTTTGAAGTCTTTAATCAAAACAATTTCTCGTTTTTGTATCATTTAAGATACGTCGTACAATATAATTCAGTTTCATCCTTTGATTAACCTGAGAGCTTTCAAAAGTTGAGCGTACTTCAGCACTCGGAAAATATGCCCGCATATTTGTTACGGCGCCTAATTGTTTTTTAAATAATCCTGATAAAGACGTACATAAACAAAACTCATTTTAGAACTGGTTTGTCTCACGATAAACATTAATCAAAATGTTCAATCAGCGGAAAAGCAGCTCTTTCATCCCGTGGCAATCAAACAATTAATGTTCAATATCGGCGTGTTGTTCAAATTGCTATAATTACGTGTCTTGTCAAGATAACATTGTAAGGATAACATCACAATCATTATGAAACAAAGCAAAAATTGTGTAAAAAAAAAATAATTAATTATACAATTAAAAAAAAGGAATGTTAAGAAATCTATAATATAAAAAAATAAATTGTGAAAATAATTCTATAAAATTATAGATCGTCTATATCATATGCGGAGACATTCGCAATTAGAAAAAAATATAAAGATGACAATACATAAGTTTTATATATATAATTAATATCCATGTCTATATATATATATATATATATATATATAAAATCATTTTTACAGTTGCTGTCACTATGTTTTTTTTGTCTGAGTGTAATAATCAATTATTAAAGAAATAACAGTAATAATTTTATATCAAAAATCGTCAAATAAATTCGATTTTAAAAAAGAGAAATTCTGATATAATCCATGTAATATGTATCGATCCTTTCTAAAATTTTTAGAAATGTTGCTCTGAAGAGTGAAATCTCATTCTTAAATATTGAAAATTGAGCGAGTGGATTTTCACTCCTTAAAATGAGATTCCACTCCAAAGAATTTGAAGAGTAATCTTAGGAAAGAACATGAAACATATCATGATGATGAAATTATAAGGTTAACTATTTTTTATTTATTTACATTTACACGTTTATCGTTTATTTAAGATACGAGTAAACGATGGCGAATGAATGAAAAATGTAACTTTGCTCGTACTTACACTTCATTCACCGGTCGTGATACATTATTCGGTCGTGCTATCGCGAACGTCGACCTCAACGATATTACAATACATAGGGCGTTCTGAAACCGGATGTTCTTTTAACCACAGGAGAGGGGTTACCAATTACACTGTATACCCAACGACATGCGATCGAGCACTTTGTTTTGTGGAACAAAGGAAAATTCGTCGGCCTAGATGCCGGCAGATCGATACACGGGTTTACCTGGTGAAGCACCTTATTGATTTGCAAAAGGCAGCATGGCATTTGACTTTCGAACTATGCCATCGGCATTCGCAGGAGTGTCCGCTACTCGCTCTCGCCTATGGCCGAACGTTGTTGTATAATCTTGCCTGCAGCTAAACATCGTCGCATCATCAATAGTTTACTCGCAAACCGTCTCGTATTAACGCTTCACCAACAATACACGTTATGTAAGACGCGATCTTCAGACGGTTTGAAAGTGAGACGGCTTTAATTATCAATTCGTATCTGCAATCATCTGAGCGTTGGATACGTTCTTGTTTATATTCACTTTTCTGCGAATTTCTTCGTGATTATAATGCAACTTGTAAGTTTTTTTTATGCGAAGTAACATGAGATACATTGTCAATAAGATTTCTGCTAGTCAAACAGATATTGGAAATGAAAATCATCCTATAAATTTTCACAATCGCAGAAATTAATTTTCCAACGAGAAAGAAGGGAAATGAACGCGAAAGCGATGAGAAACCACTGTCTCATAGAAAGTTACAAGTGAACCACTTTCGCAGGAGAGATTATCTTCTCAAGTTATATCAAGTTATCAGAGCGATCTTTTTCCCTGAGCCCCGTAAAAATTTCGCGCGAATTACGCAGGTTTGATTTAATTACAGTTCGAGACGATAAATCTGTTACTTGTTGTTCAATCCACTTCAATTCTCGTAATTACAAGTCTTATGCGATTTAATTCGGTTCTCTTATTTGCAAATTAAATTTAATTAATAACGAATTTGATTCAGTTGTTTCTTCAATCACAAGCTAAATTCAATAAATATTAGTCCTTTTATCGAATTAAATTTTTTATTGTAAATATAATTTTATTTGTTCAATTGAATTTAATACGAGATTTAATTCAATTAGATTAATTCAATTAGATATCGCTTGTTATGCTAACATAGTGAAACATTCTCTTATGGTCAAGGATCGTGTAACTAAAATAAAATAGACGAGCACTGTCACGCTCGAAGTCACAGCCTGATTCCTCCTAATATTTTCACTTCGATCAATCTTTTTTTCTCAATCAATTTTTTTTCTTCTCTTCCTGTCTATTTCCATCGATCGTCGATTTTTCATGCCGCGACTTCGATCGCAAGATCGCTCGGTGTTTTTGTTCAAATGATTTTATTAATCAGTCTGAATAGATACACACACTCGTGTCACTTCGCTATTTTTTTTTTTCTCTTATCCCTCTTTCTTTCCTCGATCATTATTGTCCGTTCTGCTCGTAACGCAGTCGGCTGAAAACAACAAGGTTGTAGAAGGATAGAAAACTACGTCTAGAACGCCCGCGATCGGTCCACGCTTCGGAAATAAAGCGACGAACAGGGACGAGACTTTCGTCTTTTCTTGATCCGCAAAATCGCCCTCCTCTCGCTAACGATCGCAGCGTCCGCGAAAAGTCGGTCTTCTCGGGAAACGTTTGTTTTTTTTTCCATCACGTCCAAGTTAATGTGGCCGTTGAAATTGCCTGTAAATCGGCTCTCTAATACGTCATTATTAAGCGAAGCTGCCTGTTTAGAATATTAGGCGTCGTTAAATGCTTAAGTGAATAGGCGATAAAATATCTCGACGATGAATCGTTAAGCTATTTGCAACGGAAAATTACGTACATAATTTGCGCGAATTTCTTGATACGAAAAATAACCGAAACATTAAGAATGAATTTTCTAGAATTATGCTTCTCAAAAAATTATTTTGTTACTCGAATTATGAAAAGTCATTGAAAAGAGAAACATTAATTCAAAAATATAAAAAAGCCACATTAAAATGTGGAATATCGATTTTAACTAACTTTCCATTAATTATTTTACAAACTAAGGAAAAAATTGTTTATTTGACTAAATTAATTTAGTTGTCTTTATTTTTATCTTTCGTTTGAAAATATATGTACAATTTAAGTTAAATATATATTTCACTTTAATACACATAATACATTTTCCATTAAAAGAAATAGAAATCAATTTAGCCAAAAAAATTATTTTTTTCAGTGTAAACAACGTAATGTGATTACAAAGTATCATAACAAAAATAGATATTTATCCAAATAAAAAAATTTGACATTATTATATATCCTCGAGTAAGATTATATAACATACTGATTTTATTAATTTTTTAATTTTGCTATAAAATGAAATCGCAATCATCTCAATATTCTGAGATCAACGAGGAAGAGAGACGTCGGAACAATCCCGAAGAGTGCGTTTTATTCCCGAATGGACCGAACCGCGGGATAATAGTATTAGGATGACAAAGAGCGACCATGTTACCGGTTCGTCGAGCAAAAGCGATCCCCACGAGAGCGAATATCGTGCATCCGCTGTCACCAAGTGTAAAGACATTATTAGCGTAAAGGAAAACATAAGGATATTAAAAAGGGAATGAGGGAGATAAGGTTCTTGCGCGCGAGCGCAAAGGACATAGGACGATATCGGTATACACATATAATATATATATATATATATATAGAGAGAGAGAGAGATAGAGAACCAGCTAAGCATTCTACGATACGATCGAACTGTCGAAGACGAGAGCCGCCAAATTTTTGTTCGGCAAAAATTCGCTCTCGCAAACTTTGCCGTCAACTAAAAAGAAAAAGAAAAAAAAAAGAAAAGGAAAAGATTCCGAGTGCAGGCAATTTTGAAAACACTCGCAATTATTCGACGGAGCAGCCGGGTTGCAATTGTATATTGTTAATCCTTTCGACACTTTGGAGATAATGCGGTAAATAAAATAATAATAAGAATCAAAAGTTTCAGAAATTATTTGGAAATTAATTGATAAGAAATGCTATAATTAGTAATTGCCATCACTGGCCCAGAATAATCATTTTAACCATCGAATAAGATGTTTAATATAGATGTTAATCTTCTCTTTAAAATAAATTTTATTAAATTTCGTTTTATTGAAAAAAAAAAATCTCTTTTTTTTAGAAAGTAAAATAAAATTAAATATAAAAAAAAACTTTCGAATTAGAAAAATGGGAAACAAAATAAAAGAATGTTTTTTATAAAGCAAATTTCTTCGTTACATATAATATATATAATAAAATATCTAATCTATTTAGAATTTATATGAACTAATTTCATATGGTGATTTAGATCCGAAAAAAGACCCGGACTCCGCTGGAGTTAAAAATGCTTAGATAATACTTAAATAATTACCAATCGTAACAATAGTGTTAATTAAGGATGCGTGTCTTTCTACAGAAGCCAAGCGATCAGAAAGCATCTTGAAAGGATTAAAATTCGTCGATAAGAAATACGTGCTAATTGCATCGCTCTACACATCTGAACACAATTTTCTCTCGTTTCGACGTTCCGAACGATCGATCGGTTAATACGATTTACCAGTGGTTCATTAACCGATTATTACGATTAATATTGTTTCTCGGTCCAGCCACGCGTCCGCCGAGTCGAGAACCGTCACATCCTCCGATTTTATGTTTTCCTCTTCAATTCTGATGCATCTTAGCAATTCGAAAAGCCGAATCGAGCTGCTGTCTGGAAGAGAATGTGCAAGCAAAAACTTAATAAACAATACATTTGAAACATTTTGTTGCGCATATATGGAGAAAAATACATTGATAAACAATATTATTACATTAAATAATAAAATAAATATTAAAATTAAACAAAATTTAAAAATATATGGAATGACTTTGAATTATATTGAATCAAAACATTTTAAAATAATATAAAAATTGATAAAAATGAAAATTTATTTGGAGTTTTATTTAAAATTTTTGCTTTTGCACTTTTCTTCCAATCTCTTGCTTGAATTCCAAAACTGAAAATTGAAAATCAGAAGAGAGCTCATTCGCTTTTCTTCTCGTCGATGTGGTGCTGATCGGAGAAAATCGGGAGGTTGCGACTAGGTTGTCTCGACTCTAGGACGGTAGGTCCAAACAATCGCCTGCCTTGAGGCAAGGGACCGATTAGGTCCAACAGCGATGAGATTGCTGTGATTGGTTGAAACAATATGTGGCTGTCGCCCGCAATTCTGGGATACGGATCCAGCAATAATGTCACATAAAAATCACATTATTTTTCCCCAAATCCCCAAATCAGACAAAAAGATATAAAAGCGTATAATATTAATATATTAAGATATATAATTATAAAAATGTGACGTGCATAAGATTCCGTCGATTTTGTCAAAGCAAAATCGATAGAGTCAAGGAATCTGACTGCGAGATCGACATATCCCAGAACAGCAGACTATGCCCAAAATTTTCGAGCTTTCCACACGTTTTCTTTATTTTATTCGGAACATGTCGATAATATGACACTCAATAAATAACAGAACTTCTACATCTCCAAATTTTGCTGTCAGATTGTCCTGCCGAATCGCCAGAGTGCGAGGCTTTACGTGAACGCGCTTTTCTTTACGGAGATAAAAAAGAAAAAACAAAGAAAAAAAGAAACGAAGACAACCTACGGGTTTAGCTTGTGCGATTACAGATTTTATCCCCTAATTATCTTTAGAAAAAAATTACTTATAAATATAAAAATTCATAATTTTATATAAATTTCTCTTTTTTATATTCAATAGTTAGGTGTAACGTACGTTTATATATAATTATATAACTTTTATATAATTATATATCAATTATAATTATGTATTATATAATTATAATTAATATATTATAATTATATAAT
>Ga0157364_1007708_pt1 | contig 11151 bp, 5 predicted proteins | sample AttsexASBM2_FD_111476 | JGI IMG/M metagenome (GOLD analysis project Ga0157364, IMG submission 111476) | Fungus gardens microbial communities from leaf cutter ant in Ribeirão Preto, State of São Paulo, Brazil - Atta sexdens ASBM2 | ecosystem: Host-associated > Fungi > Mycelium > Unclassified ...
AAGACACGCGCCCTAAATATATCCCAATAAACTGAAAAAATATATTAAATTTTAATAAATATTTATTTGAATAATTTAAAGTAAATATTTACTAAATTTAAACATATATTTATTTGCTACAAGAATCATCAATTTGATTCAACCATCATGTTTATTGAGTAAATATTTGTTTACTGTAAATAAACAAATACATGTTTACTTAGTACTATTAAGAAAATATGTATTAAGCTTTAGTAAATCTTTTTCAGTTTATGTATTTTATATTTCAAAGCTCTTATACAACTTATTGGGTGTTTTCTATTTCGTGATAAGTCGTCGTTCTGTCTTTATTGCTCTCTGAATATCAAGAAAGATAGTACGATGTTTGTGTCGTCTTGTAACATTAAATGGAAAGCAGTCATTATCTTTCTCTCATATGCATGAGATCATGTTATTAAATTTTAAGTAATATTAAATTTTAATTAATTTAATATTGGACAAGCAAACAGCAGAAATCCTTTCTCATACAATTTCTGTCCTTGATTTTTACGCTCATTCTGTGTGATGCGAACCAGAATTTAAAATTATCGCGGAACATTCGATGCTTGAATGTTTGAAGCTCGAAAGGTATTCGATATCCCGAAGGGAAAGTAAATCGGCATGTAGACTCTGTGTATCGGGATCGATGCCTTTCCATGGTCGCGTAACAACGTAATGTCGTCAACTTGAGTGCTAAACTTGCCAAACCGCTATGTTCATTATATATTATTCATTATATATATTTCATTATATATTAATTCTTAACTATATTATTATTAAGTTGTATCAACTTTAAAAAAGTTTTTATCTTTACATAAATCTTTGTTACGTATAAAGTCTTCTTTTGTATAGAATAAAGTATAACACAGGAAATGCATCGATTAAGACATAACAGTTTAATTTATTAAGTGTGGGAAAAAGTTCATGGTGTTTTTTAAATGTCATCTAACGGGAAAAACGCCAAGAACTTTTTCCTACACCTAATATTTTGTGATACATTTATCAATTATTTTCAAAGTATTTCAAAAATTTCAAATTTAATTTTTATATAATGCAAAATATTCCATTTTGAAGTTTATCTTTTCTTTAGATTTAGAAAGATTAGTTTTGGTTGCATCTTGTTAATGATTATTATTAGATATTTATATCTAAGTAATATAGTATGTTAGTAATAAGACTTCCATTACTTAACTACATAACTTTCATATAAAGTTCCATCAGTTGCTATTAAATGAGCACTTTTGGCTTTTGTGTTACAATATGACGATACACTTCGTGCTTCTCGGTAGCTATAAAGCGCTTTACTATTGACGTTAACATCATATCGTTCCCTTCCGTATTCAGTTCGACAATTGTCCGAGGGATGTTAAAGAAATGCATAATTATCGATAAGAACGGTGAAAGGTTCGTCTTGATGGCAACGTGATTATCTACTGCTCGTTACATCGGCCACGATTATCTTCTTCCTTGCATGATGCGATCACCCGCGTTACACTGACGAAATACTTTCGCATGATCCTTATTCTCAGTCTCGTTACGATTGAGAGCAGGAGAACGTAACGGGCGCCACAATTACACAAATAAGAATACGATTACACGTACCTATTTCGGTATTAAATTACGTCGCGCCAGAGGCATTGAGCAAACATGATTGTGGTAAACGTTGCGTGTCATTTAGAAAATTTCATTGGACGTTATAATTTGAAGAAGCTCACTTTAAATGATTTATAATTCGTGTCAGAAAATTTAAGGAATTGAACTCTGTTTATGATATCACGTACCGCGTAAAATATATTTCTCATATTAAAATTAATATCCATATTAAAAATATATTGTTATATGGAAGGAACAATGATAATCCAATCCCTTAAGTTAAATACATTTATTTTTAACTTCCATTTGTAATTAAATTTAATGTATTTTCTTGAGTTAAATTGTCTAACTGCACTGTTTTAGTCAAATTAACGACATGTTGGATGGGAGTAATGGCGACCTATAAAAATGATTAAAAATAATTCAAATTAGGTATAATTTTACATTATGAGTACAGTATATTAAAAACATATATTAAAAATACAACATACACTACAATTATCAAGATACACGGCATCTAAATTTATGAAATCCGTCGAGAAATCTGACGTGAGTCATAAATCGTCTAAAGCAAACTAGACCGATCGATATAACATACGTATTGTATAATATGTACATACATATCATCAAAATTGGAAAAACATCCGGCAGAAATTATTCGATAGAGTTATGGCAGATGCATGCTCGATATTTATTTTCATTACTCCAACGACTGCATCCCGCAATGGAATCCCGCTAGCTCCGTTCCGCGACATTACATAAAAGTTGTCATAAACCGCGAACGGTACGTGCGTTCCTACGCATCCGTACGTCTTCGTAAATCGCTTATACCGCAACTATGTGTTTTCCGAACGCGTTGTGGCAAAATCGTTTTGCGACCATGAAGAATTGCGCTTATTAGCGCGCATTTCCGAGCGAAGAGTCTGGCTTAGCCAGAACGAAAGTATCGACGAGTGATTTTGCAATGAAAAATGTAAGGAGTATGCGGTTCTTATTTAATTATATAGGTATGTATGAGAGGAATTTCCATTCATTGTGTCTCTAATTAAGTAGTTACAATTAGTGTAAGTAATGATTCTCATTTGATTGCGCCATGAGACATGAGACTTACGAAGATATTATATAATCAAATACATATAAGTAAGAAATTCAATTGTGATAAAGTTTAAAATATAAATTAGCGCGTTAAGGTTTGCGAAAAGGTGAAAGATTTCTAATTATAATTATAGATAATAATATTAATTTTTCATAGCATTTGTAATAATTAATACAATATATACTGAAAAAAAACTAAATTTTAATAAGTATTTGAATAGTTCTAAGAAAATATTTATTATACAATATTACATATTTATTTAATATAAAAATTAATTTAATTTAATCAAATTAATTTTTAAAATTAATTTTTTTTTAGTAGGCATTTATTTATTATAAAAAAAATATTTATTTAGCAATTAGCTATTAAAAAAAGTGCGCATTAAAATTTAGTACTTTTCTTCAGTGTATGATAAGTCTAAGTATATATTGGACTGAAATAAAAGTTATATCTAATTTTTATGTGTAAAGGAGAGGGAAAAGAGAATTAATTATGCAAATTATAAGGAAAATATTCATTAGCTAATAAAAATTAAAAGTTCATTCTGATTCGGTAACTGCCTTGCATATCCGCGTTAACTTACTTCCTACACTTAGCCAGGAAGTTTAATTTAGAGTATACGATATCTAAAGCTCAGAGTCCAATCAGACGATTTAAAAATAAAAATGTAATCATGTTTATCAATAATACAGCCAGTCTGTTAAATAAGCACAACTCAAACATTCGAGAAACTGTATGTTTATCGAGTTGCGTCTTTTCTCAAGACGGCTGATTCCTATTAGAAAGTGCCCCCGCCGAAGAGGTTCGGCTCAAAAACTAGTTAACCCGGCGACAAGTTTCCATTTGGAGTGAAACGGTTAGGTTTCGATGCGGTTTTGCGTAAACCGATACGCGCCCGTCTGCATGACATGACGATCCTCTGCAGTCTCTTGTTTTTTCTGTCGAACTTTGAGGACAGAGTGCGTTGCATCCGATCTTGGTTCAGAATGCGTTCGAAACTCGTGCAAGACAATCAACGACATCTTTGCACGAATCGGTGAAGTTTGCGCGTGTTTCACGTGAAATCTAACAAACGGGCGAACATGATTGCCGATAGTTTGCAACGCGTACGGAACCAGTTCCAGGTTGAAACCGGTTTGGAACTAGTTTCCTTCGGTTTTTCGGCCCCCCACGAGAACTCCGCGTATAGTCGACATCAGCAAGAATAGCACTCCAACCAGATTACTTGGTGCGATCACAACGTCGTTGACGCTGATTTTCACCTGGACGATATTATGGCTAATAATAAGGAATTGAAAGGTAAGAAAATCGCTTTGATACAAGTCTGTTCAAGTCTTTTCTCTCGAAAAAGGAGAACATTAAAAAAGGGCCGATTCTTGTAAAGGCATAAGTAAAAGGAATAGCGTTTTTTATAGATTTCAATTTACTGAATATGATAATATTAATAAAAAGTTCGGGATAGATAGGAGATATCTTAAAAATTGAAATATAAAGATGATATATTAAAACAAATTTCAATATTATTCTTGTTTTTCAAGGTGTTTTTCCCAAATACTACGAACTTCTTAATAATTTTATTTAGGAGGTCAAAATCTACAAAAAACACTATTTTTTTTATTTATATCTTTTTGGACAAAAATTTGCTCTTTTTTTGGAGAATATTAAAAAAGGTCTAACTTTTGCCCAAAAGAATGTAAGTAAAAGAAAGTGTTTTTTGTAAATTTTGACTTCCCGAATATGACAAAATTATTAAAAAGTTCGTGGCACTAGGGAAACACCTTGAAAAATAAGCAAAAATATTGAAATTTGTTTAAATACATCATGTTTAATGTTTAATTTTCAAAGATGTTTCCTATTGATCCTTTGAACAATTTTTGATTGATATATGACATCTATAATTTAATGGTGCTGTCGATCAAGGATCTCTTAATCATATTTTAACTAGGAGCTATTTTCGGCTCCTAAACGCAAAAAATCGCGTATATGAACGCAAGATTGAATCCGGATCTACAGATCGCGAGTCAGTCGCACCGAGTGGCAACCCAGTCAATACCTCGTAAATTGTAAATGGAACTGAGATATTTTATTGTGCGTTTAATATTTCAGTTTTAATATCTGATTATCAAAAAATATATTCTGCAAATACAATAGACGGTTGAAGATTTTATTCGAACGATTACTTCTGACTTTATACTTGCGACGTATCTCCAGTTCTACAAAGCGCCTCGTTTATATCATATTGAAATTTAATGCAATGCTCAACATTTAAATCTGTTATCATTTTATTGTTATACTGAAAATGACTTAAATTATGATTCAGAATCGACTTATTTTTTTATTTATTTTGATTTAGATTTTTTCATGATATATGATTTTTTAAATTATTTATTTTTGCCAATATTATTAAATTATTTATCAATTTAATTTGATAACAAATAATTCGAATAGGCTCTAATAAATAAATCAATAAATTAAATAGTCTTTTAAAGCCGACATAGGTTATTTGTGTTTAAACATGTGTTTAACATACTTTATTTGCAAAATAAAAACATAATTTGATTTACATTTCTTCATTGTTTAACTGCCATTACGTCGATGACATTATTATTGTGAACATCGTTTAGATATTAATTATTAACGTTTTTCATGTATTTTATTTTTTATTTAGTAAATTTAAGATTTATCAATTATTATTTTAAATCAATCTATTGTAATTATAATGTAATAAACCAATTTGATGCAGTAAAAAGCGATTGTTCAATCTACTCATTGTTCGTGTAAGCGCACATTTTGTTTAACATTGAATTTAACCACAGATTCATAATTTGATTACTATTTATTTATTAATTAATTGGAATTTGATAACAATTGATGAACAATTGTTGACAAGATGTGGACGTGAAAAATAATTGATCTGCTTTCAGTATAATCATGTAGCTCTTCTTAGAATTTTATTTATGATGATTTCAAGTTATGTTTTCTTATTATAAGATTTAGTTATTAGTTTACTGAAGAGAATCCAAAACGGGATTGAAACGTTTTTTATGTTTTTTCTTTTTCAAATAAAGTATATATAATTTACAGACTAATATTTTTTTTCTTTTCTATTTGTTATGTATTCACATTACGGTTTTAAAAGATACTTTGCTTAATATTATTTATTTTTGGTAGAGAACAAAATCGACAGTCACATGGAAGTCAAAGTGGAACCGACCCTTCAGTGTTACGTCGAGGAGGAGCACGAGAACAGCTTTTCGAATTTGGAGAATGCCAGCACGATTCCGTCGAGTGTCGACGTGGGCGCGTTGAACTTGTGGACCAGCAAGGCCACCACCTGCCTGATCAGCCAGTACAAGAAGTATCGATCGTTGGTCGGACAATCGACGCAGATCAGGAGTCTACGAGAGATGTTCGAGATGATATCACTGGAGATGCAGAATTACGGATTCTATTTTAGTCCGCAGAAATGCGAGAATAAATGGCGGGTTCTCGAGCGCAAGTATAAAAACCTCGTGTTCCGCGAGCGGCTGAAAAAACCGGGCAGGATGCGACATTATGGACAGTGGGAACACAAACGCGCCTTGGATGAGATCTTCAATGAGAAGAAGAGGCATGTGTATCTAGAGGCGAACGAGTTGCAGCCGCCAAGCGGATCAACTAATCTCTTGATTCATCCAAAACCAGGTTGCGATCAAGGCAGCGACTCGCTTGACGATCGACGCGAAGATCCTTTAGCTCCCATGACCAATGAAAAAGACGGTGACACATTGGAACATAAGGAAATTTTGACGTCATTATTCGAAAAATTTATAGAAGAAATGGCAAAGAATTTTGCACTGGCTGAAAAGAACAAAGAGAGGCGGCACAAAGAGAAAATGGCTGTGAGACATAAGGAATTGGAACTGAAAAAGCAGCTTCTCAAGCTAAAAGAACAGAAGATGGAATTACAAAGATGTCAAATGATTGCTGCCGCACAGAACTTGCGTTTGAATATGAAATGATATACGTCGCTCGATTTACAAACCAATATAATAATTTATATCATTGTTTTAAAAAAGGCAACAAATTTTATGTAATGTAATGGAAGCAAATTTCAAGCAAGTATATTAAAAACATTTAATATTGTAAAGTGAAAATGAAGTTACGACTAATTTAAATTTAATGTTTACTGCATTAAATTTCGCGTAAATTTCCACGAAATTGTATGAAAGTGCATTAAATTTCATGTAGACAAATGTCTAACTTTCTAGTTCGATATATATTAAATTAAATTAAATTTATAACTTAATTAAATGTATAACTTAAAATTTCATTACATTTTATGATATTATATGTGTATATATATATAATTTTAATGTAATTAATATAATATAAAACTTTTTTATATATCTATATGTTATAATTAAATTGATATTTTCTTCAATTCTACGATTATATAATCAGTAATAATTCATTAAAATTGAAGCTATAGATTTCTCGATTCAGTGTCGATATAGTGCGCTTTCGTTATCATATATAGTAGCTTCAAACGCGTTTATGCCTACATCTTCAGATGGTAATACATGCTGAAAGCCATATGTTTTGAGTGAATATTGTAATTCAAAATGTTCCGCTGGATGAAGCAAGAGAAATTTCATTTATATATTTACATTAAAGGGAAAAAGAAAAAAATTTTTTTCGTGCAGTCATTCATGGATTATTGTTAAAAATTAGTAATTCTGAATACAACTGCTGATTATCAAATGGCCTCAATTGGTCGATTGTCGGTAATAATAATGAAATATAAATAGATTTTTTTAATTGCAATAGTATTTTTGAAGTTTTTTTAAATTTTTGGATCATAGATCCAAATGCGTATTACTTGTTTTTTTTTGTATTTAGAATTTAGAATCTTTATAGAGTTCTCTTTCTTTCCAACGCTCGATAAATATTTATATATCTCCTTTTAAGAATGTTAAACGAAATCAAACAAAATCCATCATGATTTTTAGGAGAAATAGAGCTATGTGCGTTATTGATATAATTTCTAAATAAAAAAAAATTTTTTTTCGTTATCATTTAAACTTGTTTGTTGCTTTTACTCCGTAATATTTCTTGGGAGGGCGTTAGAGTGCATGAAAGATCATTTAAATTACAAAAAAAAGACGGTTTTTAATTCTATGTTCTCATCGCAGTGATGTAATAATTACGGATCGATTATGTTCCTAGAACGGTTTCATTAATTATTATATAGTAATAATAAAAATATATTTTTCCATTTTCATTCTATTTCTATTTTTTGACAATTTGTTACATTACCAGCTATTGGTTAAGTTAAATCAAGTTTATTTTATTAATTAAAAAGAAAATTGCAGCAAAGCATACTAGCGTTAATTAGTAAAAGTGAATTGGTATAATAAAATTTTCCAGAATAGATTATAAATTATTTGTAAAATTGTTGCGATTGTTTATGAGTTTCATTGATTACAATCCCGAATAGAATTTTTTATCAAATAAAGAGTTTTGTATGAAGGCACTTACTTTTCACACCTATTTTTGGTTTTGGACTTGTCAACCTAAGGGTTTAAAAATTAACGTGAGAAACGTGAGGAATATAAGCATGAACGCCTTCAAAGATTGCAAACGTAGATACTTTGCCATGTCCGGTTGCGAACATCACTATGGCTTATTTCTGTTATGCGTCCCGCATGAAGCTCTAACGACTCAATTTATTAAATGCGGGATCAAAGGATAGCGTGCCGGTATTGCTGGCGTTATGTCTGCGTACATACATTTGTATATATGATTGCTTTGTCCAACAACGGTTGGCAATTTTGTTGTGCTGACAAAAATGGGAACGAGTCCATATAGAATCATAAACTTATGAAATTATATCATAAAAAATTCTGTATAAAAATATATATATGAATAAAAGTAAGTCAGGAAAATCATTTAATTATTTATTCATATTTTTGATACAAAATATTATAATTATTTTATTTTCCTCTTTTAAATTTTGCTTTATTAAAAAAACATGACATTAAATTGTTTTATTCCAATTTTCCATCAAATGTTCGAACGAAGAAAATTACTTTCTGTCGTAGGTGCTTATAAATTATTAGTTAACAATGCAATATTATTGAAAATATTATTAGGAAATCATCAATTTAGGTTTAATTTCATTATATTACGTATAGTAAAAAGAAATCCATTATTTTTGCATGAAATTGAATGGAAAAATAATGGATTTCTTTTTACTACACCTAATATAATTATATTACATCATGGTATATATTACAGATTTCATTTATATTTATTTTTTTCTTTATCACGATTTTAAAACTAGTATAAATTAGTTATCCACAAAGTGGTTAAGTTAGTTATCCACAAAAACATTAATAAAAATTTCCAGTGCAATTATTTAGAAAAGTCAATGAAATATAACTTCTTGCACGTGGCATTCGTGATGGCTGAATTTTTTATCGATTATTCGTTAAATTTCTGTTATTGGTTTGGAGTTCTGTGGAGCGTGCAAGTCTTTTGTCAAACTGAAAACAAAAAATTCGAACTGAGAACAGTTGGTGCACTATATTGACATCGATATTCGACAAGAAAGTTTGTAGCAAAAATCATAATGGATTATATAATTGGATCTTAATTACACAACAATAAAAGTAACCATTTAATTTATAATTGATTATCGACTGCATTAAATAACCGTATATTTTATCGATATATTTTATCGTATAGTTTATTTAACTTCTATAATTTATAATAGCGCTATAGTGTTCGTTCGTTCGTTTTATTAATTAATAAACAATTTTATGAACTTATAATTCTGATTACTGATCTGTATACATTTTTCATAAAAATGTATAATAATTTTCTCATATCTTATTATTTATAAGAATGTTTATCCTACATAATACTTATGAAAAATTATTTATGGCGTTCTATAATTGATTTTATTATTTATTATTTTATTTAATTAATTGTAAAGTTAAATTAATAAACAAGTAATACTAAAGTTATTTCAAAAAATGTTTATATAAAATAGGAAGTTAATTATTATTAACTATAAATATCGGTTTATTTTTTCGCATATATTAATTACATTCTCTCTATACATATCTCTGAAAAAGCAACAATAATACAGTTAACGAATAATTTTTTCACTAAATTTATTTTTTCAATTAATAAGAATATGGCTAGAATTTATCATTTATAATTATTATATTAATTATTTTTGGTTTAATTTTAAATAAAATTTTTAATTGAAAATTTCATATAAATGCGAGCACTTTATAGCATCAATAAATTTTACACATGAAACGGCATTGAAAAATAAAACTTTAATAATTTCATATATAAAACATTTAATTATAAGACCAATTTTTCATGATAAAAAACTTGTGTTTTTTTCCCATTTAGTTATAAAATATTATGTGTAATTAAAAATTTACGCAGCAATCCGTTCTTTGTCGCCCGGAAGGTAAAACGAAAACGCCGCACTCTTCTGGGAAGACCATCGAGCGCATTATCGCAGTGAAATAATGCGAATATAGCCATGAGCACTCAAATCCTCACGAGCGTCGAAACTCGAAACATCATGGTTGTTCGGGTTAAGTATCCCGATGTACACCATGCATATGTGATGTCCAACGACGACGACACGACGAAGACGACGACGACAAAGGGTACGCGGAATTTTATAAAGCGTCGCAAGTGCTTTTCGTGAAAAAATCGGTGGAACCGGTTACACCCGCTCACCTCACGCTCTCGCGCACACGCGTACACAGCCTACTTTACTGTTTACGCGAGAACACGCGCAGGTGCGTATGTACGTTACGCGCGCACCTTCCGTTGCTCCACTCGATAACGAACAACGGATCTTTGATAGCTAAGTGTCTGAAACTACTCGAAGGAAACGTATTTCAGATGCTATCTCTACTATTCGTATCAGATTCCAGAGCAGAATCCTGTTTACAACCTTGTAATTTTGATATTACGCGCATGCATTTTAGTATATATTTTACATTCATTTCTAATTATATTTCATGTTTTACGTGACGTATAAAATGATAATTAAAATTTTATCTGAAATTTTGATATAAATTGTAAATTGTCCAAAGAATTTTAAGCTATTGATGTTTTAAAGAACAGATTTTAATTGACAATTTTAATATTTCTTGTTGAAATGCGGAGAAGATGGTTTTAGAAATAAGTTTACTTTTTTAAATATTTAATAAGTATTACTAAATATATAATAATATAAAATCGTCTAGTAATAATTGCTAAATATTTAGAAAAGCAAATTTATTTTAATTGATATTAATTGACATTTGATTGGAACTATTAATTTCATTCAATATTCATTCAATATTTAATATCTATTACCAGACTATTTTTTAGTATGATACGTAAACAGCTCTTTCTGCGGAATCTACTTCAGACGTATTAAATTA
>Ga0157364_1007709_pt1 | contig 11150 bp, 3 predicted proteins | sample AttsexASBM2_FD_111476 | JGI IMG/M metagenome (GOLD analysis project Ga0157364, IMG submission 111476) | Fungus gardens microbial communities from leaf cutter ant in Ribeirão Preto, State of São Paulo, Brazil - Atta sexdens ASBM2 | ecosystem: Host-associated > Fungi > Mycelium > Unclassified ...
ATTTAATTTTATATATATATATATATATATATATATATATATATATATATTTATTTGTCGGTGTAATCGAGGAGTATATATCTAGTCTTTTATAGTACCGATGACAATTTTGGTACATTGTGTGTAGCGTAATAAATTATTTTTTTTTTATAAAAAAAAGCATCAGAAAACTATATTAAAGTGTGTATTTTTACTAAAGCAATGCATTTATCACGCATATACGAAATTAAAAAGAAAGTAATAATTTTGATCCTATATTTAACTCCAACTATAGCTATGAAAATTATGTGTTTACAAAATCTAAGACTGTTTGAAGTATACAATGCAAGTAAACCACGACGATTGATAGAGGAAGTTTTTAAAAATTTTATCTACAATTTAGAACCTCAGTATACCAATTGTATAAATTGTACAATCGTCCAAAAATGTTCGCTTTAGGTACGTTGCTATAATTGAGAGTTAAATATTGTTTATTAAATGCTGAAAAATGTTTTTAAATGCGAAATATATACAAAAAATAAAAATTACAGTTTTAGAAAAAGGTGTGCATCGCGTTTGGTTCTAATAGAATAGAAACGAATGAAGATACATAATAACATGTATATTATATTATTTATTATTACAAGATTTATAAAAAAAGGTAATAACATTAAATATTTTCAGCATTATTTGGACAGTAAAAATTGATAGATTAATGAGCGCATTTTTCTTAGTTTTTGTATTTTCATGTATAAAAAAAACGCTGTTTGTATCTCGATCAATAAAGGCACTTAAGGTCTAGCACTTATCGATATAAGTAAAGATCATGATACGACGATCATACTTATTCGTTTTATTTACAACAATAGGCATACATTATTTCACTCCTAGCTCGTGATTAAAATTAATTTGCTATTCTGTTATAGAAAATAAATATCAATAACGTAGAATTTAATTAAATATTTCTGCAATTATAGAAATATATAACTCATTCGATAAAATCTTATTTGCGTAATTCTCCTATAGAGAATAAATATTAATAATGTAGAATTAAATATTTTTCTGCAATTTAATTACAGAAGGAATATAACTCATTCGAAAAATCTTATAATATCTCTTTTTTAATAAACAAATATTATTTATATTAATATAAATGACATGTTTAACATGTTTTGCATTATGATATGCTGTAATTGACACTTCTTTAGAATGTTCAAGTTAAATTAGAAGTTTGCGAGTTTTCTTAGTAAACGAAGCAAAACGTATGACCTAACTGCATTCATTGTGCAGAATGTGGAATCTACAAGAAGTTGCAACTCCATATTTTGCAATTCCATATTTTCGATTTTAGTATTATCGATGTGTATCAAAAAAACTTTCTATACAAAATGTATATGTATCTTACGACAATATGTGAAATCACAGAATATTTTCAGTTTTTATTTTATTTTATATTTTTTTTATTTAAAAAATGCGTCAAATTGATGTTTAATATTTCAGTATTTCAATATTTGAACAGGTACCAAACACTGATATGAATGTACAGATGAACAATTTTTTTATACATTTTTATATATCATTGTATCAATCTTTTATAATTTTTTTTGTATTATATGTAAGCACGATGATATGTCTCAGATGATTTGACAAAACATGAGCAATTTTATGGAAAAGACAGCAGAGATACAACAGGACGGAGATGAGAGGAGATGAAAACTAAATTTTGCTCGCAAAAATATGAATTACACTTGCAGTCTTTTCTTTTCGTGTGCATTCTTTTCTATAATTTATCGAATGATTTATTATTTAATAGAAAATATTTGAACAATTTTTCTATAACGCTATATATTATTCTTATGTACAAAGATTTTAGATTTATTGTCATTGTTTGTATAGACTATTATGTAAAAAATAGCTCCTTTTTCTTTTCGGCTTTTCGTATAAAATACCGAAAATTTAAGTTTCTACATTATATAGAAATTACAAACAACACCAATACAATCTACATCTTGAAATCTTTTGGCAACGATAAAATTTACGATTTGAACGAAATCTTATCCGCGAATTAGATCGCGTTTTCTTATGTATTATTTAGTAATCAATCAATAGAGACAAACTCTTAAAATATTTTACAGGTTTGTATACGTATAAATATTTTCAATCCTTCCAAAACAAGACAATTATGCTTCAAATTGTAAAAAAAATGCATATCCTATATATATATAAATAGGAGTAACGTGAGACGATATTATTACTAATTTTACAAATTAAATACAAACAAATAACACGCAAATATTAATAATAATCCCCTTGTATCATTCAACTTGGAAGCTCAATAATACTGAATTTTTATCAGCTTTGAGAAACTTTATCATTATTACCTTAGAATTGAAAATCCCCGTTAATCGCCATATTAGTGATTAAACTAAATATTTAATTATAAGTCCCTGTTTTTCCGTGCTTGCTTTTATCATTTGTAATTTCACGTGCATCCTTTTCTCAAATCGGTTTGAGTGGTTTTCACGTTCGGTCGAACAAATCTGAAAGCCGGTATACGCGAGGCGGGTCTAGGAATTCCGCTTATCACAGCAGCTGGCTTGCTTCCGGTGCTCCAATTGGTCGGCTGTCTCAACCGAGTCTTATTCTCAGTTTTAGGCACTACTTGATTCGGACTCTAAAAGTCAATAGAATTATAATTCCTTTACATATTCGATATGTAATAATTTGTTCCTAATTCTTTTAATAATAAATATCAAACTTGAAGAAGTAATGAATAAGTTTGATTAGTTATTATTGTTGAATATTTAAATTTTGATTTTATAATATCAGAGTAAGTGTTTACACAAAGTAATACATACTTCTGTCTTTTCAATTACTACAATTTCATCCTTGGTCTTTGCTATGTTACCTTCGGCATTTCCTTAAAAGATGTACACATATATTTTTTATTTACTTAATTTATTTCAAGTTAAACTATTCATTTAATTAGAAAAAAATTATCTAATTACCATCATTTAATGCGTGACTAGACTCAGTAGGACTGATTATTGGAGAACTACTTTTCATACTTAAATCATTATTTAGTAAATGTTCATCAATCTCGTTGTGTTGAACACCGTTTTTCAAAATTGGGGAAGGCAAATCCTTTTTTTCTGCGACCCACGTGTTCTCTAGAACTTGTCTGTTCAATTTGGGCGATAAATCTTGCTTTAAACCTGAAGATACAAATTTAGAATTAGCGATTTTTCAACGATATCTTTAAAATGTTCATATGAAATTATTTTAAATTAATTTTATATTTTCTAGGTAGTAATTTACAACTTACTCTCTTCCTGCATTCGCACTAATTGATGTAATTGCTCGATATTCATTGTTTGTTTGCTACACGAATTATGATTACTGCTGTCAGAGCATGTACTAAGTCTATCATCCAAATCGGGAGCGCTGTGAACGCTGTGAGTACTCTCTATGCTCTCTGTCGAGCCAGCAATCACACCCTTCATCGGAAATTGATTATTCGTATTCACGTTGGCCTCGAGCAGCCGTTGTTCGGAGCCGCTCTTCATCTTGCCATACGGATGTAACTTGCTTGGCAGTTGCGACTTTTTTGCGATGTTTTGTTTAATATTGGATTGCGAGCCCTTGATGTATCCTATACTGGATATGCTTGTACGAACAATAGGTACACCGCTGACATTCTTTAGTGAACTCGATACAAGATTGGGATTGGATTTCTGCAGGAACTGTGGCAATTTTGACAATGCCCTCGGCATGTTCCTTTTCTGCATTTTCGGAAGATGGGGTTTACAAAATGTGCTATCCATGCTTGGATGCGTCTCGACGTTCTCACTAGCGATATTATTAGTTCTTTCGATGGGGTTATTTTTCTTTGTAAAAGTATAAAATTTACGTTGGTCCATTGGTAATTCCTTTTGAGCGATTATAGCCGTTTCATTCTGGCTTGTATATTGACTGGTCATCCTGGTAAACGCCGACTTTTTGTACGTGTAGTATTTGTTCGTCGAAGAACCGTCAGTCTCATTTTCATTATAGGCTATATGAACATTTTCCTTGGTGTCTCTCAAATTAGGATGATCGCTAGGAATATAATTGTACGTGGAATCCAGCTTGCGTTCGTCACTTCGTTGAATCTCTGCCAGCAATTCTCGTCTTAATGACGTGGGAGCTTTTAATGTGGGATGCACAACTAGTTGCGGCTGATCCAAATGTTTCGTAGCGAATTTCGATGTTGCGTTCGGCATATTTGGATTCATTGGCGTGGATCGGTTATAAACAGGCACGTTAAAAGACATATCTAAAGCGCTCTCCTTCGCAAGTGTCTCACGCGTGAAAAGCGCTACGGATTCGATTTTATCTGGCAGAATATCACATGTTATATTCAAATCTGCTTTATTTACGCGCGTTGTAGGTATGTATGTATTGCTGACAATCGATACTGGAGAATTTGGTCTGTCAGCTTCTTTTGCTGAAGATAGATATGTAGTATCTAGTAATTCAATGCCATTACTTGCTTCATTTTGTAATTGCACGAAATTAGTATTAGCATTAGGCTCGGCTACAAAAGTGGAAGACAAAGTGGCCTCTTGTTTGTCGAGACTTGATCTTGCTGATGTTCCACTAAGAGTTGCCGCATTATACGTCTCGTTCAAGACTTTATTGAGTTGAAGAAATTCTTTGCAGATATTGCTTAAAGTATTTGTGCAATAAATTTTGTCCGGTGTAATTGTTTTGTCAGAGTTTTGCATCACATATGTTTCATTATTAATATCATCAGAGTTTGAGCTTTTTTCCATATTGCTGTTTTGAGCCGTGTTTTTATTTATTACTGGTGGTATGTTGTTTTTAGTAAATATGGACTCGTTTGCGATAACAGATGCACTCAAAATAGAAGGCTGTGATATGTTCATCAACATATCACTGAACTCGGGTTCTCCTAAATTTATAAATGAATCTATTCCTTTGGATTGTGACATGTTTAAGAAAGCTTCCATGCTTTCCTGCCCTGATGTTACTGAGATTTCGTCGGATAAGATATTTAAAGCCGTTTTAGTGGACGGCTTTAAGATCGGTGGCACAGATTCTTTATCTCTAATTATTGCAGGTAAATATTTTTCCACCTACATAATGATACAAAATAAAATTTCATACATTTAATATAATAATATATTATAAATTTTAATTATATAATTAATTGGTAAATATATAATTAATTGGTATTGTACAACAGAAAAATATTCATAATTAATTTTACAAAACATATAAACAATAAAGTTTCCAGATTGCAGTGCTAAAAAAACATCTTCAATAACAAGATGTTATATTTTTTTCTTCATAGTCTCCTATGATATCAATACACATATCTTTGATACAAAGCTTCCAATATTTTTTTTTAATCTATATTTAGAATGCTATTTAAAATGCTATTTAGAGTACTTGTCATATTTCTTTGATTGTCATCGAAAATTTTTGAAAATTTATCTTGCTTTTGAGCTTTAAGAACAGTATGAAATCCGAAAGAGCTAGTTCCAGCAAATAAGATATGTGATTAATCTCAATCTTTTTCTTGGCCAAGAAAATTACATGACAATATCGTTGCGCGATATCGCCGAAAAGAATCATCGTTTTTCCAACATTTGAATTGATTTCATATTATTCCAAAAACTCAAAAATATTATGAAAGATAAACATTTTCAAGCTATCGAAGATATTAAATGAAAAATGCTTTGAATAGCATTTCAACAGATTTAAAAGAATTAAGATTTTGTATCAAAGACATGTGTATATGGATGGACTATTTTAAAAGATAAAATATAACAATTTATTATCTGAAATGTCTGTTTTTTATTATTGCAATCCGGGAATTTTATTGTCAGATCATATAAGCTGTTTATTTTAAATATAAGGAAAATCCTTTTATATATATAAATTCATACTTTAATATTAAATATCTACATAGAATATATATAAGACGGTTAAACAACCTACATTTTCTATGTATGTAATATCTATATCTTGCAACTTCTGTACATCCGTTGTAGAAGAAGGCGGTAGGCCCTCGAAAATCGATTCAAAGCTCATTCGAGCTGATCGTTTCTTAGGTCTCGTAAATGTTCTCGTATCGATGCATTTTTTGTTATCTAAATATACATACTAAATTTAATAGCAATAATACTTGGATTATGAGAGTGTAACAACATTATAAACAAAGCTGAGAATATTTAGCAGATAAATTAATATTATCATGTACTATATATATTAATATTATTTTGTACTTCGAACATCCAATTCCGGTTCTGTCTTCAGCCAGGCATATATATCCTGAATTGTAGATCCAGTTGAGCATTGCAGAGGCATATACAACCTAAGAAAAAACAAATCTTAAATTAACGATTAAATCGAAATTAATTTAAAGTCAAGTTAATTTATTAACATTGAAATGCAAAAAAGAATATTTAATATTTCATTTTATTAGAAAATAAAAATATATTATCTATTTTCTCAAAATTAATTAAGTGAAAGATGCACAGAGCAAGACACAAGTGCAGTCAGTAAGACGCAAATTGAATCTATTCTTATTTAAAAAATATATAATCATAATCATAGTTTGTTATACATTTTCTAGACACAAAAATATTCATAATTAATTTTACAAAACATATAAACAATAAAGTTTCCAGATTGCAGTGCTAAAAAAACACAAACATCTTCAATAACAAGATGTTATATTTTTTTCTTCATAGTCTCCTATGATATCAATATACATATCTTTGATACAAAGCTTCCAATATTTTTTTAAGTCTATATTTAGAATGCTATTTAGAATGCTATTTAGAGTACTTGTCATATTTCTTTGATTGTCATCGAAAATTTTTGAAAATTTATCTTGCTTTTGAGCTTTAAGAACAGTATGAAATCCAAAAGAGCTAGTTCACAAATAAATCTAATTTGCGCTTGACTAATTACACTTGATTAATTTGTTCTCTCCCTTAATAAATTTAAGAATCAGAATTGTGTGTAAAATTTATGACCAAAATATAATCGAGACACTACCATATCTCCTAATATTCTACATTTACATAATATAGTATAAATTATATATTCTATTGGAGAAAATTCGACCATTTGTACACTAAATTAAACTACTACACATAAAATTTTACATAAAGTATCTAAATGCAGGAGCATAATATAAATAACTTTAACAATGAAATAACATGTATTATTTTGTAACATAACATAATCAATATTGGGTATTCAATTTAAGTATCATATGCTTTTACATTTAGTTTTATTAATTTTATAAGTAGCTCTTTTAATATATACTGATCTAGTATATAATACAAGTACCTGAATTCGTCATATATTTCATGTAATTTCATTAATTTACATAAATAATGTATGGATCATCAAAGCTTATGTTTTTTGTCATTACACTGGACTACATAAAGCTTTTATCTCATTTATATATTTTTATCTACCAATATTAGAGTCAGATTATATTAACAATCATAAAACCTAATTACTTCTTTTCTATATTATATCATAAAATTTCAAATAATTTAGATTACATATTTATATCACTATATTGTCTATATGAAAAAGATTTGTGTAAATTTAGTGTAAACAATACATAAATATTCTATATGAAATGTAATCTTAAAATATACAACCCTGGTAAAAGTTATCTTCTACATTTCCAAGTTATTTTAGAAACTTATGCCACAATTATACTATAATATATAGACAATTCTTAAATATGTATAATTAAAATTGACTCAAGAGCAATATATATTAAAGAAAAATGCAGAAATCTATCATTTAAATGAAACTTCATCTACAAACAACACATGCTCCCAATTCAAAACGTACTGTTATTTATTATGCTCATTATTCTTATTGTTTTTATTCGTATTCCGAGAAAAATGGAGCAGGGGCGGAATTAAAGACAAATATGGTGAGCATATTCCAAGGAGATGCGAGCCGATTAAAGGGTCATCGACGGGCGAGCGACACCCACCAAACGTCGTCGTCATCATCGAAATGCAGGTCCAATAAGTCGATGTAGTCGACTTCATCGATGAGGTAGCCATCGTGTGTGTGTTCCACTCGCGTAACAGTCCCGTTCGGATTCGTGATGCCCGCTGACATATTTTTCGGCCGAGTGTTATCGCGTCGCACGTATATGTACACACATATTTCACCGTTCCTGGGTAGTCGCCCTCCCGAAAACGCGCGCGTGTGAAAATAGCTCAGCGGGGGAGAACAAGAGAGAAGGAAAGAAAAACAGAGAGAAAAGAGGAAAGTGGATTTAACTCGCGACAAGTAGGAACGACCGTGACGACGGTGACGATTCTTGTTGCGCACCGAAAGGGAAAAAAATTATATGATTACGGTCACCTGAGTCTCGGATCTCGTCGCAAGACATAACCACAGCGAACGCGAATTGACACGAATACATAAGAATGCTACGCTGCGCCGAGACTGCGTTATTTTCGTGCCAACGTCACGACGCACCCGGCGCGAGATTGATATAGACGTCACACCGGACGGCGAATTTGAATTTCGGAATACTTGGGCTGCATTTTCATGCTGACGCTCGACGCTCGATTCGAGAATCAAACAGGTCACTTGATCAAAATTGACGAATACTATGCATCAGTCAAATACCGAGCGTCGAGTGACAAAGTACATTTACGGCCGCTCTAACCGGCCGTTTCAGCGACAAAAAAGATCACGTAGTCAAAATTGACAAATATCAAGTGTCAATTTTGATCAATTATGATCGTTTTGAATGACTCATGAAAATGTAGCGTCAGCACGAAAAAACAGCCTTAGATTGCGTTTTCATCAAGCGACTGCTTCTTCCGATCACTGGTGATGTCAGAAACGGCTTTACATATCTTTTGCCTATATATGGTGCGTTTAGGAAAACGCTATTAGCGCTACTCTGTCATTCTATCTTCGTTGTTTATTAGATATAAAACAAGGATAAAATGTCATAAATAGCGCTAATAGCGTCTCCCCGAACGCATCAATAATCTTTAACAAAAAAAAAATGTCTTGTTGAAATTAGAAATTTTAAATATAAAATATAAAATATAAATATAAAATATAAAAAGAATTGCAAAAAATATTTCCTAATATTTATGATTTTTTCGTATTTCTCAATTTAAGTCCGATGTTTCTAATAAGTCTATTCATGTTGCTTTTGGTATTCAGAATCTTTACTTCCTTCTCTTTTCAATGCAGAAAAAATTTTTGAGAATTTCAAGCAACGCGAATAAATTTAATGCTTTAAATATTGTCGATTTTTTAATGCTACATTTTGATATTTTTAATTCTTAATCTCTGTAACATTTTATTCTTTTTTTTCCTTCAAGCTTTGTAGCTGAATCTTTATGTGTCTTCATCTTTCTATCTTTTCTTGTAAAGACAATTTCAAATCTTTTTTCCAAATAAGTTAAATAAACTTAATAATTCTATTCGTGTTAATAAAATAACACAAATATTTGTATTATAATTATAAAACAGATTAATTGATCATCAATTTGAGTTTAATTGAAGTTGCTCTAATTTAGTTGCGCTTATTTCAGTTATTGAGCGCAATGGAACACATCAGACCTGTTCTTTTTAGCCGAACTTTTGCATTCAATTCATCTTTTTTCCTTCAGGAGGAAAGAAGAAGAAGAAAGATACACTGATGCAAAAGTGTAGCCAAAAAGAATCTATCATATAGAGGCTAATCGACTCCCGCTTTTCGAGTTTTGAGTACTTGAACAGATAATCGAGAGATCGCGATTGATCGCGATTCTCAACCGCCGTTCATCCCTCTTCGTATCGCGCATTTACCCGCGACTCAACCGTCATTGGAGAAGCAGCAGGCAGCAGCGACCGGTTCGTTGTCGTCCGTTGCAGTCCGTTGTTCGTTTCCTGGTTTCGTCAGGTTTGGTTTTCAACTATCTCACACGCGGATCCCGACTTTGTGATACAAAGGTAGGACCCGTTAATCGGGAATACGGAATCTGGCCGCGATGTCGCGGAAGCAGAAATTATTCGCATCGCGACGTACCTCGCCGTGACGTTGTTCCTCGCGCGCGCACTTTGTCCCCCACGTTTCGTCCTCCTTCACGTCCATCGTCCCACGTCCGGCGTACGTCGGATGATTTCGTTGCCCTCGTGCCACGTGCATGTTCCCGTGCCATTCACCGAGCCATTCCCGGCCGAATTCTCCTGTAGAACCGAACGTCGCGAGACGCGAATCTTGGTGTCCTTAGTTACTTCGTCCTCTCAATGTCATTCAACGTGTCGTCTCGCACCTCGCCGACGCTCTCGCCACGCGCATTCAATCTCGTTTCGTGCTCTCGTTAGCCCTCATCTTGCAACCAAAAGTCTGGAATAATCTTCCATTCGACTCTCAAGTTCACGCGCAGACCGATTCACTTGGTCGAGGGGTTCATAAAAATTCGAGCATGTAAAACTAGCGGCACACAATGCACATTTTCTTGCTTGCAGTGAATTACTGGAAATTATATATTCTCAGCAATTCTAGTAATTTTCTTTAATGCAAGTGAGAAGGATATGCGTCGTGTGCCGCTCGCTTAATTTTTAGCACGAAATCAACGTAACTTGAGGCTATGGCTGTTTGAATGCTCCTTTTATCCCATTACATACGTCTTGTGTGATCCCGTAAATCTGGCACGTTATTTTACACAAGCATTATGTCACATTATACATTTTTGTGTCTGAGAAATTTAATCGATTTTCCAAGTTTATTGCTTAGAACAATACCTTGTAGCCAAGTTGTTGAAATATTTTTTTTTACCAAGTGTTTTGTCCCTTAAGCAATATGCAATAATTTGTATTTATTAGGAATCTAAATCAAGATCTTATTGAGTTGTTCCATGTGATAGTAAAAAAATTTATGTTACATCAGGCTTGTACTTTTTGGTTTTGGATCAGTTTATCTTTTTCTTCTTTCCTCTGGAAGAAAAAAAGGAAGAAAGATGAATTGTGCAAAAGTTTAGCTAAAAAGAACAGGCTTCTAAAGATTTCTCTTGTTATTCATTGTAATAATTGAGCTACTTACATGCTTTTTTACCTACTTATTCCTGAATTATGTTGCAAAAACAAATTATTAGAGATTTCAAAAC
>Ga0157364_1007710_pt1 | contig 11150 bp, 7 predicted proteins | sample AttsexASBM2_FD_111476 | JGI IMG/M metagenome (GOLD analysis project Ga0157364, IMG submission 111476) | Fungus gardens microbial communities from leaf cutter ant in Ribeirão Preto, State of São Paulo, Brazil - Atta sexdens ASBM2 | ecosystem: Host-associated > Fungi > Mycelium > Unclassified ...
ATAATTAACAATTTATTGATAAAGAATAAAATAGACTGTATGTTTCTTAAAATTATATATACCAAAAAGACGTGTATTAATTATAGAAAATATATCTGAAAAATAAGCGAAAATTAAAAATTCTTGTTTGGATGCTTAAAATATTCGTACAGTCCAGAAATTTAACTTCTAAAATCAGGAATACATGCGAAGCTTGTTTGTTTATGTTAGAACAGAATATATTCATTATATAAAATGACTAATTAATGTTTATTTTTTACAAATAAGACTTTTTTTAATAAGCAAAAATTTCCTTACACGAATTTTTGCTCTCACTGTACTTCGAGGAAATTCGAATCAGTACCAGATAGTTGTTATGACACAGCCCTTTGTTGATTATCAAATATTCTAAAAACAGAAAATAACCGAGAGATGTTTACAAATACATATCCTATAAATTGGTAAGCTTTCGAACGAAATGATTGTCCTAAAGCAACTGAGAAAGCTAATGAAATTCGAGAAAATTTCAAGAAAGCAACGTGGCTTTAACGGTAAGCGAACTACTCGATCGCTATTATTTTGCTCGAATGTTCTCAATTGTGATTGGTCGCTTAAGTAAGAAGTTCAATGGCGTATTTGTATTCGACGTTTCAACTATGGTTCTGGTAAATGGAACCTACAAATCCTACCGTGACGCAGCGCTTTCTTTGTTGTTTTGCTTAGGTAGTTTTCTTTACTGTTTAGAGGTCTATAGTATCTCTAGGTAGTAACTCCAGTATATCTCAAACAATCAGTACGATTTCGACTGTAAGACTGTAAACGTCGTTCAGAGAAGACCCGTGCTGAATCTCGGAAGAGATACGCACACTCGCAGCATGGGAAGCACGGGTTAAAGAAATAATCGCGAGATAAGTGCGTGAGAGGCATCCAGGGTGAATTATCTAAATCGCTGGAACGTAAGGAGTGTTCTCTTTTTCTTTTAACGGTGCAATGCGTGCTCACGACATAAACTTCGGTCAAGTTTATTTATTCGTGTTCTACCCTTCGTTCGAAGTTTCGGGGTTACACTCTTGCTTCGAATATATTAAGAATGTGAAATGAGAATCTCATCAAATGCATTGAGTTCTAAATAAATAAACGCGACCCAAGAATTCTCACGTTGCGGAATTTATGCCAAAAAAAGCAGTTGTTATACAGTTACGTGTTTTCCGAGCAGCCATGTGTGTGTGTGTGTGTGTGTGTAATAAAGAGGCGAGAATATAGAGGCTTACATAACGCATAATGCATAAGAAAGTGAACCAATCAAAGCAATTAAGCAGTAAGCGAATCGACATTTCTATGGGCTTTCTACAATAAGCCATAACCTACTAAGCTTTAAATCTAAATAATAAAGTCGTAAGAAATTGATTAATCGCAGTCGAATGTGAGAAAAATAATTGACTATGATTGGTCAATTGTTGACAGTCCATTGATTCGACGCTGCTTTACATTATTGCCTTATGTCTCTACTGTGATTGGCTGATTCGCTTATGCCTTACGTTTTTTGTGTGCTGCAGTCTTTGTTCCTCTCATTCGGAGGAGAAACATCCGTCTCTTACTAACGTCAGGCCGAATTCAATAGACGCGATGCCACGAGTGGGGAAAGTTTCGACATATCGATGCGAGATCGTTTTACTGACATTCATAAAAACGCCTAATGCCCATTTCTACCAATCTAGATTAACTTTAACCTCGGTTAAACTTAGGGTAGTATTCATAGTTCATCCTTATTATAAGGTCATCTTAAGCAGCTCTACAATGAGATTTTAAGGTGTAAATCTTAAACTTTTTAAATTTTAAAACTTAAGCTGTAAGAAATTAATCAATCGTATATGAGGAAAATAATTGACAATAAATAATATCTTTAGATGCTAATAAAGCCCTTCGATTGACTTATGATATTTTAAGGCTATACTTGAATATAAAAATTGACTACGAAGACCGGTCTTACTCTTTGTCTTTTTCTAATCCTTAGAATTAGAAAAACATGAAAAGTTAGTTGAAGGTTAAAATTACATTGGTAGAAGGTACGGAGTATAAATGGTGGGGTTATCGCATATACAGGGCGTTTCACACGATACCTTGCGAACCGAGATTTGGAACTTTAAAAAATTGATTTTTTTTTTTCGACAGAAAGATACATTCAAATTTACTCGACTATTTTAATTCTCTTAAACGATCGTTTCGTTAATTGAATTAACAGATTCACTGTCTAGAACAAGTCTTCATAATCCATCTTTAACTCCTTTTTGCTGACGCATATCCAGAGTGAAGTGAACTTATATTCCGCGATATCCATGAAAAAGAAAGGAACAGTACAAAACCGACGTACAAGCAGATAAAAGTAAACATAACAATGCTAATGAGATAAAAGCCGGTTGCATCAACAGGTTAGGGCCGAGCGAACCGTGTGCGAATGCCTCCATGTTTCTTTCCGGAATAACAGCTCTAATCGCTTTTCCCACGCGCCGCATGGAAACAAAAAATTTTCCAATTTATCTCTGAAATTCGACGGAGTGGCTCGAACGTTAACATTCATTCATCGTACACGGCAAGCGTCTTGCCACAATGTATCTCAATCTCGATCGATCTCTTTCGAAGGGACTTGGATACATTTATGAACGACATCCACCGCGATATTATCGCAGCAATGTAACTAATCGGAAAAAGATGTACCGGCGCCATTTGTGACAATAGCAAACGGCGCCGTTACACGGTGAAAAGGAACACAAGCTCGTGGATCATGATCGAAGGGTGCTCACCGTATCGTCGATCATCCGTCGCGTACCCATGTTGGAGCCGGTCGTCCTCCTCGACGGACGTCGCGGTCCATCTCATCGTGTCGACGCACTCACGCTCGTACGAAGCGTCGTATCTCACTTCTTCCATCCCGCAGCAGTCCTCGAAACGTTTTTTAACGGACCGATTACTTCGACATAGCGGCCATGCGTGTACGCGACGCGGGAAGCGGCAGTACTGCCAACTTTATCGGCCGCTCGCTCCGCTCGCTCTTAAAGGCATATCGCAACACGCGTGTCGCGTATCGCCCTGCCGAAAGCGGTGTAGACCCCTCCATCCATCCGAAAATGTCGCCCTACCGACGGACTTTGATTTGCTTATCATTAGAGAGATGCGCGACGCCACTGATTTCATTTTTAAATTCTATAACCACATGGTTCGGCGAAATACATGCGGTATTTTGTATTTGTACTCTGTAAATCATTTGGAGTAAAGTCTCACTCCGAAAGAAAATGAACTGAAAATTGAGGCAGTCTTGAAAAGAAAAGAGCGTCGTATTATTTATTAGGAGCGGGCGAGAACAGTAATAATTAATAGCTAATAAACTACTCATCGGCGGTGTCCCCGTGTTTCAGGAAAATTGCGTCTCTTCTTTTTTCGCGAGAAGTTGGAGTCATCCGGTGGAGCATCGAACGTCAAGTCCCACTAAAATAAAGTAGCCGATAAATTAATGGCCGGAAGTATAAAAGCGGAGTAGAGGTCGAACACTTTTCTCACCGCTTCAAATGAGACTAGTTAATAACGGCTGGTCACCAACTATGTATTTAAATAACACTGACTCGCGTATCCCATTAACCGACATGCGTATCGATACTTTCAACACTTGGAAAATACGAAAAGGAATGCGAATGTAGTGGAGGTCCTGCACGAGCGTGTTTCAAAAGGCGTCGCTCTCCTCTCTCTCTAAATTCAAGAAACAAACAATTGAATTATGAAAATCATTTTTACGACAAAACATTAACTCAAACAACAAAAAAATCTAAATCGAGGTGTAAGACGTCGAAAAGACATTTTGCGAGAACCTTCTAAAAGGCTTCCAAGATTTATTTCTATCAATAGATTAACTTCGATCTCGAGTTTATTTAGTTTTCTTTATTTATCCTTTTTTAATTCTTAGAATTAGAAGATGATAAAAAATAAGTTAAACCGAAATTAAAGTTAATGTATGTTGATAGGAATGAACGTTTTTCATTTTCTGATGAACTTATGGTTAAACTTAACCAGATAATGGAAAAATTTTATTTTTCTCACTACGGTTAATCACTAAACTGATGATTTTTTTTTTTTTAAGTTATCATTACAAAACTATCAGTCCATTAATCATAGCTGAAAAAACACTTTTACATTATCATCAAATTAAGTCTAAACTAAGTAAAACTACAAGTTAATCAGATAATAAAAAGCCAGATGTTAAAGATGTCTTATATCCTGATTTTAGATTTTATGTTGTCAATGAATATTATTGACCAATGCCTTACATTAATATTCCTTAACACATCTTTTATGTAAGTAACTTAATAAATTTTGTGTAAATTTATTATATTCCCCTCTACTAAAATTCTATTTACGATATGTCCTGCTACGATCAGTCAAAAACAATGCGAATACAGAAATGAATGAATTAGAATCTTGAGTAACTGCATAATTCCAGAATGACTTAATTCCTGTAATTGAGACAATTACAGTCGCATCTGTACTTACGTTTATACCGTGCAGAAATCGTTTCGTTTACTTTACGTTATTCGATTGTTACGTCTTTCGTAATAGAGGATATCTTTAATTATTATTACTAAGTACTCTTTTATTAAATTGCAACGCGATAATTTCTCTCTCGTTTACAAAAATATATAGAATGGATGAATTACATGATATAAATAGCATTTACGAATGAACGCGAGGATAAAGAGGAGCGATAGGTGTAATCTGTAATCAATGACTTTATGTAATAATGTCTATATTTATAAGTTAGGGTAATTATAGGCAAGCGTAAATGTACCGTCTATGCTATAAAATTTGAATTTAATTGAATTTGCTTTAAAGTTTTAAAATATATTAGAGATAAAAAAGAATATTAAAGAGAAAGAGATAACAAGTACTATTTATTTATAATGTTAATCGATTACTTTATGTTTAATTCCTTTTCATTTGGTTGTTAATTATCAATATTATATATCAAATTGTAATATATTTACTTATAATTGTATTAATTATATTTATATTAATTATTGTTTTTATTTTGCAGGTAGTCACATTCTACTCGAGAAATTACGAAAGTATAAGCCAAAAATTGCAGTATTCAACGGCAAACTCATATACGAAGTATTCTCGGGAAAGAAGGAATTTGGGTTTGGCAGACAACCGAACCTCGTCGAGGGTACCAATACGGTAAAATAGCTTACATTTTTCTTCATGCTCTTGCACTGAAAAAATATCCTGCGTAACACAGAATTCAAAAATTCCTCAAGGAAAGCCATTTAAAGGAATTCTAAAATATTCGGACGTTTCACACATCTTTACTTTTTGTGTTGCTCAGAATATTAAAAATGTGGTCTGTTTTCTGTTTCTGCACTAGCCTGCACTAGAACTCTTTTTCTCGCTTTCGACAAATATCAAATTTTTCTCACTCTTTCTTCAGTTCCAAAAGTGAACACTAGTTCAGCCACAGAAAACAGACCTCTGATATCTATAATTTCAGTGAATTCAGTGAGAATGTAGATCTCAGACAATATATTATCACAAATAAACAGAAATTATTTTCGTTATATTTTACCACTATGCTACTTGAACTCAATAAAATTATTTTACATACAATAAGAATTTTACTGGACCGTACATTTGAAAATTCAATAGTAAGAAATACGATTAATGGCCGAAATACGATAATAAACGATTAAAGCTAAATCTTTCTTTTCTGGTCAAATAATCAATTCAATCTGAATTACTATACATACTATGTATGTAATTATTTTATATTTATTATACATATATGAAATTTTAATGTTTATAATTTTAATTATATAATTATTTAGAAAATCAAAATCCTCACTTTTCGATGTTGTGTATTGCAGTACATGTGGGTTATGCCCTCAAGCAGCGCGAGGTGTGCTCAACTACCACGTGCTGCTGATAAGGTGCCATATTACGCTGCCCTAAAGAAATTCCGCGACTACCTAAACGGTACGATCACGCACTTGGACGAATCAGACATCGTATTCGCCGATTCAAAGCTCAAGAAGAAGGAACACGAAGCGATCGAGGATAAGAAGTCAGTGTTTACCGACGATTTGCCCGACGGTGAGAGCCGAATCACGGAGATCAACGGCATGGGAATTAAGCAGGAGACGGGCGTGATACCTGGCAAGAAGAAACGCGGAAGACCGAAAAAGATAAAAAATCCAGAGGATCAGCCACCACCGGATCCTGAGAAGCTGGACGCGAATGGCGAGGTCATTAAAAAACGTCGCGGTCGTCCGAAAAAGATCCATCAACAGCAAAAGCAAATGGAGCGGGAGAATCGTGAGAGAGAGCAGCAACAGCAACAGCATCAGGTGATGGGCCACTTGAACGATGGATATAGTAACGTGTCGAACTGCTTTTCGCCACCACTGATGTCACCTCCAAAGTTCCAGCATATGGCACCGTATGCGCCGACGATGAATGACGGCTTCTTCGGCCAGGGGATGAATGACAATAGCCCGTACAATATGAGTGCGAAGCAAAGCCCTGTGCACTTGCAGCAGCATTACAGCCAGAGCCCCAAGTCCATGTCGCTGTCGTTCACGCACTCGGATTTATCGTCGGAAATCAATACTGCAATCTCGTCGGAGAACAATCTCGAGCCGTCGCCTTTGACGTCGCCTAGCGTCGACCATCCGGACTTTGAACCGCCCACCAGCATGTCGCAGCAAAACATGGGCAACGATCATCGTCAGTATAATCCGGCTGGAGGGCCCGATCCAACGGGTCATCATGGCAGTCCTGGCACGCCGTCCCATAACAGCTACGCCAACTACATGGGTTACCATGAGCAGCCACCAGACGCGCATAATCCGCATCCGCATCAGACGACATCGACGCCTCTCAGCCAGACCGCCGAGGACCATTCTCATCATTCGCATCCAACGCCACCGCATCCACACACGCCCACTCATACGTCCATGTCGCCGCACCATCCGCACGAACAATATGGCATCAAGAGGAATTCCGGTCAGGACGTGGCGTCTAAGAGTCTGAGCGACCTAGAATCCCTCGTGGACCAGATCCCGAGCATAGCCGATGGCGGTAATCAGCGCTTGCAACATGCGCATCCGGGTATGCCGGGCGATGATAGCTTGGCGGAGAAGATGGACGCCCATCATCAGTCCTACATGTCCGGTTTCGGCGGCATGCCGGCTGGACCAGCTGGAATGGCCAATTACAGTCCACCGTTGCCGCCGGGTAGTGGAATCTATCCCTCCTCGCTACACCACTCTCCCACCGACACTGGCTATGGAGGTTTGTACGGTATGAACAGTCGTCATCATCAAGACTCTCAGCAACAGCAGCAGCAGCAGCAACCACAACATCAACAGCAGCAGCAGCAGCAACAACAGCAACAGCACAGCAAGTCCTATACGGTGGAAAATCTCGCGTCCAGTAACTATACCCCTAGCATGAATCACGGACACCCCAGCAACTCTTACCCCAACATCATAACCGGGCACTATCCGGTACCGATGGGCTCGACCAATGGGTATCTGTTCGGAGGCCTCGAGACAAGCTTGATGCAGCGTACATACGGAATCGGTGGGATGAGCGGCATGAGTAGCATGCATCCATCCGCCGCCCTCGGTCACCCGATGGCGGGCAATCCGTACCCGTACAACGGCTCATACTCAAGCTCGTTCGATGCTTATCCAGCGCCACCGACGGGCATACACGCGCCCAGCGCCAATTACCCCGGCTACGTCGGCACGGCTGGCGCGGCGTCCAGCAGCACCACCTCGCCGCCGTCCTACCTCGCACCGTCGCACCACAGACCACCGGTTGACCTCTCCTATGACGGTGTATGATAATCGATGTGAGATACCGTTCGCCGACCCACCACTAGCCCCCGATGATCCTATCTCTTTCTCTCTCCAGCTCCATCTCCATCTCCATCCCGTCCCATCCTCACCGACCTCACCTTCGCCTGCCGCCGATCGCCTCCTGTGCGCGCGCGCGCGAGCGACGCACGTATCCGCCGCGTTTATCTTTTCTACGTATTTTTACACACGTCTTTTAAAACACGGCTCTCAACGTGTCGGGGTCGCACCGTCGCGCGTCGTCCCCCCCGAATCGCCGTTCCTTCATCCTTGTCATTTTCTCTCTTTAAATTACTCTCTCCGCGAAATCACTCTCCGCGAGATACTATCTCCAATCTGCGAGCAATCTTTCGCTCTTTGTCGATCCATTTGCCGCACGATACTCCATTTCCTCTTTTTCACTCACCTTTGCTCAAGCCAGTTCTATGTACAAAGCACCCCAGAATTGGCGAAAAATGGATGTACACATTTTTCCTCTCATCAAGATAACATCGAGACTCTGATAGCAATAATGAACTATCTTATCCGAATTATTATTAGATAGTATATCTAATGCATTTTGTTTCAGATGGATACTACTTTAAGAATCTGAAGCTTAGTTCCTAAGATATTGAAACCGAGATTTGAAACATTGTGCGAAAATGAAGATGCCATCTCTAGTAAAAATGAAGCGTAAGACAAAAAAGAATGCAAGTCGAATATAAAGGGAAAGATAGAAGCGTAAGCAAACGTATTCTAAGGAGATTGGAATAATGTAATGTAAGAGAAGCATTAAAATGCTTTACGCTTCTTTTGCATTCTATTATTTCAATTTACGTTCCTTAAATCGTTTGCTTACGTTTGTGTCACTATTTTTACGTTCGATTTTTACGTTCTTTTTTCTCTTGTGCTTTATTTTCGCCAGGAATTCGAAGCATGCATATTGTATTGTCTATATTGCGTCAATTTTGGGGCAGCCTATGCAACTGTCGGTCTTTCATTTCAATATCTCTCCACTCTTTCTCCCTGCATTCCGCTTCTACGTACTTCGTCGCCACATCTCTCTCGTACTCTATTTTTTTTTATCACGCTCTCGATATATGATTACGCCATGAGTAATTACGGGCGCGCGGCTCGGGAACGGGAAAACCACTCGTGAAACGCGACTAGCGCACGCAACGAACGAGAATTGTAAGGGTAGATCAGGTTCGCCGATCGCGTTCTGTACCGATCCGATCGCTAAAATATACTTACACGGGCACGCATTCTGATAACCATAACGATAAATGACCTTAATACCGAACAGACCACGGATTACGAATTCGGCCGACGTAGCCAAGGTCGGGCAAACATGTAATTACACTATTCTTCTTTCCGACATCGATCAGGAAGTATCGATCACACTGATTGCTACGAGCATATCTACGAGCTTCAACCGAAACCATGTTTCTGTAAACTCTTTCGTATTTCGAAGGGCATTCAATATTGCAAATGGGATATATAGATGGGTATATATCTTAATTTGTAATTGCAAATTGTTATCTTCGAAAGTCAATAAGAAATGACGCATCATAAAGTAAAACACGAAGTCCGAAAATATTACCGATTATATCGAAACAAGTATAATTTCGATGAATTCAAATTCTCGATGTATAGGAAATAATAGAATTTATTAGAAATAGAATTTATTAATTAATTTATTTTAATCAATGATTATTATATAATACTTATTGTGCAATAGTTATTATACATTGATTGAGTTTTTACTTAAAATTTCTCTTTTTTATCAACGATATGGTGATGTTATCATTTTATATAAAATATATAATATTATATATTAACAATTATATATTATTTATATATATATATATTATATATATACATATTAAATATATATATATATATATATGTAAATATATATATATATATATAATATATTGTTTATGATATTATATATTTTATATTACAAAAACAACATGAAAAAGTATAATATTATTTATTGAGAATAATGAGAGTGCAATAAGATTTTTGTGATAATATCATAAAAAATGACTTTTTCGTATCCATCAGAAATGGAGTTGATCGAATTTATATCGGTTTCGTTACGACAAAAAAAACGCGCTACAATTGTACGATTAGAATAATAGCATAGATCATTTACTTATCGTTTATGTATCGCATTGCGTCTTAATACCATCAGCCTATTGTAATGTTATTAATGTGTTGCGTATTTGATTAATTAACACGTCAAATGCTGCACTTTATATGACGATACAATTTCATGTCATCAGAATTACTATCTTATTAATTGCTTTCTCTAAGAAATCGACGATTTGCTTCGTTTTACAACTTTACGTGATAGGACGCACGTAATATATTATTTGTTAGAAGCGATATTTATATACAATTTTTTCACCATTCAGCTTTTGACACAGAAATGATCGAAGAAATGATTATTTTGACGGAAGAAGAGAAATCTGCCAAAAGATTTATCTTTTATAAACTTGTAACTAAGGAGTCATCTCCTCTCGATGAGCAATCGTTCTCATTTCGATCGTGCACCGAGCCGAGCTTAATCGAATTGAAAGTTTCAAGTTCACGAGGAACTCTGTAGTTCGCTCGGTTGTGCCATAATGAGGTATCGTTGCTAATATAGCAAATTAGTCTAAGTAAAAGTGATAGAAGGGACGCACGTAAATAATTGTTGACCCATCGAAAAATTACAAAGCTCGGTTGTGAAATTACGATTTTACGTACCCTCTCACGTTTCTACGAGTCCGTGTTCGTTATCATACAGCAACAAAATAAGAACGCGATCAATCGATTTCCTTGCGTTCAGAGCATCATCGTTTCTGAACGTGCGAATCTGCATCGACCATTATCAGCGCGGTCGGATGTTTCTTAGCCCGAATAAAAGATACGCTATCATTTGTTTCGTTTATTCTTTTTCTTGCCACGCACAGAGAGTTACAGATTAAATAATTTTCCAATTTCCATTTTTTGTTATTTTCCACCGAAAAATCACATCTCCTCATAGTGCTCTAACGAGAGATGAGCGTGAAAAATGTTACCACAAATTGCGCGCTGCGCGTCACTCTCGCGCTCGCAGCACGTGAGCTTTTTTTAACAGAGTAAATATTAATCGTTATCGTCATTGTATCGTTAAGGTTACTGCACATAGCAAGAAAAAAAAAATCAAGTCCGATTGCGTCGGTGCATCTTCAATCGTGGCACGACCACTTTTGTCAACGTTGGTCAAATTTAACCATAGTTTAATCCTTATCCGGGGAA
>Ga0157364_1007711_pt1 | contig 11150 bp, 7 predicted proteins | sample AttsexASBM2_FD_111476 | JGI IMG/M metagenome (GOLD analysis project Ga0157364, IMG submission 111476) | Fungus gardens microbial communities from leaf cutter ant in Ribeirão Preto, State of São Paulo, Brazil - Atta sexdens ASBM2 | ecosystem: Host-associated > Fungi > Mycelium > Unclassified ...
CCTCATTTTCGAGGGAAATCTCCTCATATCTCTGAATATTCGCATAACGATCGAGGCGAACTGGTTTCAAGCCCCACTAGAAGCTTGCAGAGCCACGCACAGGATGTCGCTCCATTAAACAGTTCCGGGGATGAGATCAAGAAGTCATTAGCGATTAACAGTGAGTCGTATAATGACATCGTAATTGTGCACGGCAGTCGACGATTACGTTCATTTAACGCTATCACATTAAAATTCACGCGACAGTCCGTTTATTTATTTGTAGCGCAAAACGTATTATAGAACAAATTGCTAATTACCTCAAATCGACGAGAAATTCGAAATAATTATGGAAGATAGAGGAAAAACTCATGATAATTATACATTGGGAAAGTTACTTCCGCAATCAATTTGTCGCATGTAAAGCATCGTATTTATTAAGAAATGTAATTTAATTTGATGACTCGATTTACAAATAATTTATTTAACCTTTACGTAGATAGTTGGCTACGCATAATTATATTAAAAATTTTGTTTTGGAAAAGGAAAATGAAAAGAATTATTAAAAAGTCCAGAAGTGGTATAAAGTTCATTATTTTTTTTTTTTTACATTCCTCTATCTCATATGAATATAAATATAATATAAATTTAACTTTATATATAAAAATATACCTATATAAAAATAAAATTTATTTGGGATATCTCAAATATCTCATTTACCTATTTAAAGATTAATTATTAGAAATCCATCTCATACAAGTAGGAGACAATAATAATATCATAAGGATCTCATCGTTACTTTATTTGTTCATTTATAAGTTCATTCTTAAGTACAAATGATATCATGATGACGTCCTATGATATCATTATTATGATTTAATTATGACTCTGTGTTCTACCTAGAATTCGAGAGATGGAAATCCTAGATGGAGAATAAGTAAGCAATTATATTAATAACCATATCGCGGAACTTATTATATCTCCCCGCTTTTGTCGAGATCGCTTATAATAGTTCGCAACGGTATAAGCGAGATCGATGTTGCTGAAGTCGATTCGCGACGATAACTCACTTTTACAAAGTTTGCGCATAGTTCACCGCGGCATAAAGCCACCCAATTGGCATTTACTGTCCCACTTACGTTCCTATGCGAATCGAGCGGCCGCGCATATATTCTTGCAATGTGTTCCCTCTGCAACAGTCGCAGCGTTACATATCGACGACCAACACGACCATGTGCACTGCAGTTGTCGTCCTAGGAACGGCCAATTACACACTGTAAAACTGCGCGACGCGTTAACTGCACCGCAACAGGCGAAAGTTAAGGTCGTCCTGTGATCAAACCGCAAGAATATAGATACGTACACCTACAGAATATCCTTCGTCTTCCTTTACATTTTACTTCTTTAGCTTCCTCTACGTAGGATGATCGTATCTCTTGCGCGATTAAACCGATAAAGCAAGGGCATTTATCTTCCACTATCAACATCGTCTTACTTATGGAATCATCTTGTCATCAATCATTCATATGTTGAATACTTTCATAGTATACGTATATATTGAAATACTTTCGTAGTAGTTTCGTAGTATACGTATATATATATATATATAAATACTACATATTAAAAGAAATCAACGAATAAATTTTAATAAATTGATTAATAAATATTACAGATTTTGTTTTGGAATTCCCTAATATACAAGCGTTCGTAAAGAGATAGTGATAGATAAAAAGTATTTCGAAATATTTACACTGAAAAACAAAAGAGCTTATGGGCGATATGTATATATGCTTGTAGAAACATGATATTGTGAGAAACGAAGGACTGAAATAATTAGAGATTAGCTAATTTCAGCATTATTACTAAATCTACACAAGAAATCGCATGCAATATTTACTCGTGTATGTGCAATAATACGTTCGTACATGTTAATTAATGAGTAATTTAGCATGTGACTACTTGATTTCTCTCGCCGTGATTATTCATCTGAAAAAAAAAAGATGAATAATCTCCGCGAGGCACCGTCGCCCTTCTTCGCGTTCGCGTATTCAAGAGGAAGGAAAACCGAGCGGGATCTGCGCCGACGAGTTTCATTATGTAATCGGCGAGGATGTAGGGTAAATGTGCATTTGAGTCAATTGGCGCGGCCGCGAGCGCGCCTGGTTACGACTCGACGCGTCCGTGTTGGGTGTATGTGTGTGTGTGTGTGTGTGTGGTGTGTGTGTGTGTGTGTGTGTGTGTGTGTGTGTGTGTGTGTGCGCGACGCTCGTGAATGTGTGTGCGTTCCAAGCTCTGCGTCACAGCCAGGCGCACCACGTGCTGCTGCGACTCGCGATCCGTCCGTTGCGCAACCTTGGCCACAAGGCTGGCTAGAACGAGCGAACGAGTGACGTGCGCGCGTGCACGCGATCCGATGACGCCTGTGCGTATAAGTTTGTCGCAGCATCCACGAAGCGCTTAGTAAGATATTAAACAGAGCGCGTTTTCCTTCCTTTCAACGAAGATTTCGCCTAAAAAGACGCTGTCGTCCCATGAGTTTTGATAATTATCCTCTCTCGTTCCACTTACTGTCTCGATAAAAGAAATCCTATTTATTACTGACAGGAAAATAAGGTCTGTTATTGATTTGCGCTTCATAAAGCCTGTTTAATTGGAGTCTCTGAATAATCTTTGGAATTTTTTATTCAAGGTGGATAAGCAGTTATTGAACACTTGGCGTTATAATAGTGTCATTAACAGCGATCAATAACACAGTAATTAATGAATTCAACATTCAATTCCTTTTGCTCTTTCAAAACATGTCTATCTAAGAACACAAACGGAAAAGTATTGAAGATATAAGAGAAGATCTTGGTACTTTCTCGCGTCTGAGCGAGACTGGATTCTACGTGCGTGATCGGTAAGTGATGAACAATCATCTCACGACGCGCGTACTATGCAACATAAATACGCGCGTACGCATATTACAAATCCGCTGCATCACACGAGATGACTTGTGAGTACTTCATCTCCGAGTAAATCAGCAGCGTCATCGTGTCATTTAATAGACATAAATATCCATCATTTTGTCACCTCATTCAATCTGATATCTCGATGACGCTCTGAGAAGTAATGCAGAGACTTTCACGGATGCAAATGTAATAGCCACGTGCAACATCGAATATATTATATATATTATAAACAGAGAGATGACTTTCGAACATTTGAATTCATCTCGCGTATAATGCCACAAGCTGAGATATAATGCGTAATGGGAATAGTGGCGTAACGCTATCACGAGGAACAATAGTTCAATTAGCATAAGATATTAAATAATATCTATAAACCAGTGAATTTGTTAATACGGAATATGGAAACATGACTCGTGTCATATATCAATAATATCAGTTTCGTACTATTAGTGATGCTATCTTTAATATTTCGCATAACATTATTCGCAATATGCGGATAGGATTAATATCAAAAGTAAATAAATTAAAGAAGAAATATCAGCAATGAGAAAAGTAAGAGAAAATTTAACAGAATATTAAATTGACGGCAGATGATGCATTTTTTTTAGCTGGATTGTTTGCGTTTCAGTAAATTATTAATTCACAAACTACGTGTTTTGTATGATGTAATTGATAATTTTTTAAAAGGCGAACAATCCAATAGAAACAAATGCATCATGTGTCATAGGTATAGATATCTAATATACAAGTATCCAATTCTGTCTCTAAAAAAGAAATTCTATTTCTAAAAAGAGATATATTCTGACATCGCGAAATGACAGTATTCAATTGATCTATACACGATGGACTCAATTGCAATCAATTGTTTATTGCTTCAGTCGGATGTTACGCCACTGCCATGTATATAAATGGTGATGCGATGAGAATCGTGCGATGACAAATAGCGGAAGCATGGCACCTTGTTTTATCCCATGCTAGTTTGACGTTCGTCATTACAAATTGTACGGTTGATAAAACAATGTGTATAGTAAGTAACGGCACTCGTCACAACGGGTCAAGAGCAGCCTTGTCACCGTCGTGTTCGCGTTCACGCAATATTACATTCACGTGTGTCCCGAAACGGCAGTTGAAATGGACACAAATTGGGCGGTGCTCATGGGAAAGCATAGCAAGGTGGAATGATGTCCCAAGGGGAAATAACTCGGAATTTGGATTAGCAATAGTTTGCAACATTGGACAATTGCATCGATCAGCTACGTGGGATGCTCATGAATAATTATATACAAATTTGCTAGGCGCTCGTATTGTTTGCGGAAAATGGATATGTTAATGTTGGATATGTTTCGTGATTTAGTAATCTTCGCTAAATTCACTTTATAATTATTTTTCAATAAAGAATAAAGCACAAAATTTAATAAGAGGTATTGATTATAAAATGAACTTTGATCAAAGAGTATGTTCCGATATTCATTGCCAATGCTGAAACTATACAATATATGTGTGCTATAGATTTTTCAGTACTGATAGTGAATATCGAAACGCACCCAAAATGATAAGCTTGAATACGAAACAAAAGGAATTATTGAGAATTATTAAGAATCTTAAAGCAATTTATTCTATCACTTTTATCAAATAGAAATTATGTACGAGGATTAATGAACACTTGTTATGTATATCTTGTTTTATTATAAATTGTTATATTATGTTTAAAGATCTTCAGATTAAATGATTTGAAGATTAAATACGCGTTTGATGCAGATCACGATTGACATTCCTACTTTATGTTTCAATTCTCAAGTAAATAGCAAGAATATAATAATCAATTCGTTCCATTGCTAAAGATTATGACTGGTCACTTATAAAGCAAAGTTGCATCCTAAATTTAATTAAGAGACCTGAATTTATTCCGACTCACGTTTTAATAACTTTTTCCTACAAAACGCGAATGTCCGAGCCGTTTTACGACGTAATAAGTCATTTCACCTTGATGGCAGGACAACTTGTAATGGCCGTTGACCGATTGCCTCTCCATTTTCTCTCCTTCGTCTCACCGAAAGTTACCTAATCACTTTATCGAGTGACTTCTGCGGAAAGTTTCGGAGAGCCCTCCGGAATATCGACCCTTACTCTCTCTCCGCCCTGCGCCCATACTTGCGCATTATTTCATCCACGCTGTCATAACCGGCTGCTTTTCTTCGGAGACCGAATACAAAGAGGACTTGGCTCCTTCTCGAAAGAAGAGGAAACGGTGCTCGCCGCACTGAAAATTTAGCGCCTTAACGTCTCTCGTGTGCGTCATTTAACATCCACTGATTCAACAATGGCGAATTCGATTTTTAAAAAAAGAAAAAAGTGACGCAGAAATTAATCCTGCTGTTAGCACGGAGCACAGATGCTGCCCCCACTAAGATAATACACATAAATGTTTTTATTATTAACAGTTTCTGGTATCTAGAGTAAAAATTTATTTTGATCACGTTTGGAATATAAAATGTAACTTGTAATAACATAACCGGTGTAATACCGATATTGTATTATATATAATCTGATATGTCCATAAATATAAATCAAACTTTTTGTAATATATATATATATATATATAACATGACGATAACAAGGATGTTAAAAATTAAAGTCTAAATGCTATTGAAGATGTATATAACAAGGATCTTCAATTAAAATTTGTAATTAAAAACTTGTTAATACATAGCTTTCGAAAAATAACCGCTTTAAAGTTTCAATTGTTTCAATTATTGTTATCATAAAACAATTTATATGTTAAAAATATTTGTTAAAGATATTTGTGAAGGCAAAATAAAATTTACGTAAAAAAGATTTTTAAGTAATTTAAAGTTCTATTTTTTGAAATCATATTGTTATACCTATATATAATTCATACTACATGTATTTAGAAAAATTAAAATACTAAATTCTAATAAATATTTGTTTGAATAATTCTAAGTCAATATTTATCAAATATAAACATATATATTTGATACAAAAACCATTAATTTGATTTAATTGTTTCTCATCTTTTTTTCAATATTTATTATAAATAAATATGTATTAAATAAATTTTTTTCTCTCTCTATGTGTGTGTGTGTGTGTGTGGGTGTGTGTGTGTGTGTGTGTATAATTTCTATATCTCCTTACTAATTACATAAATTGACTTTGTTGTTATACACTAATTATAAATAATTTATACCAGATTTAACAACAATTCATTAACTCGGGAGTAATTATCTGATTTTTCACGTAAATAATCACTTAAGATGTTTTTACATCTCAAGTTTGTTTACATAATAAAATCACTATTATTTTTATATCTCAAATTTTTATTTGTGTAATAAAATCACTATTAACATATTGTACATTATTGATCATTTTTCAATTTATTAATATTAAAAAATTTAGGGATTTGAATTTAATCACAATTTTCTGAAAAAATAAATAGAAACCAAATAAATACAGAATCAGCAGATTAAGTAGCTTATTATGACAGTACTTCTAATAATAAAATATAAAGAGTTTAATTAATATCATGCATTTTTATCGTGAAATTGTATAAATTTAAAATAAATTTAATTTAAAAATTTAAAGGTTCGTAAAGAATAGTTGTTAAAAAGGAAATGTAAAACCATACAAAACAATATTTTACAACGATTTGTATTTTTTCACTATTGCAGCGTTAGAGTGTAAAAATATTACAGATGACTATTAAAGGTTAATCAACAAAAATTTAAAAAAAGGTTCAATCACATCCGTCGGATTAAACATATTCAGATACAATTAAACTTTCTTCGCGTTTATTTCGTACGAAATGAGCGAAAGGAATTCGGAAAAAGTTAGGAATTATCCGAAAACTGATAACGAACGCGCATCCCACCGAGGGGAAAACTCGGTCAAGGAACAAAGCAATGGTAACAGTTAATGTCGATGAGAGGAAACGAAAGCAGAAGGGTTGCTATTCGACTTGGCAAGAGGGAATAGCCGAACACGCATAGGTGGCATTAAAGCACGCCTCATTTGAATTTGGCATGGTCGAGCACTTCATAAAAAGCAAACGACGGAAATCACTAAATCTCCTCCTATCTTTTGCCTCATTCTTTATTCTCATCATATGAGGGAGTTAATAATGCGCTAGCATCGAGAAACATAGTACTACACTTAATCGATATATCGATATCAATAACAATTTCTCGTGAAATTTAGATGATCTGAATTATATTTGTAGTACCTTGGTTAATAATCTCTGATTTCAACTGAACTGCATCGGTAATCTCTAAGTTCATAGTCTGTAAGTTTAGTAATAAGTTGAAACTATACTAGCGGTCCTTGAATAAGTAGTCTCTAAGTTTAGTCCCCTAGTCTCTAGTTCCACTAAGTTAGAATTACGCTAATAATGCGACTTGGAATCACTTCTATTAATTCTACGTTTGACGTTACTATTATTTATAGCGATTCTACATTTACTGTAATTACTGTTATTCTTGTGTTACAACAGCATTACTCGATACATTTATATCACGACGATATATTATTAGACCTCGCATTATCAAATTTAGTCATAATAATAATACATCGCATTGCCGCTATTTTCTGTTATGTGGAATCTATATTCAATCATGATGAGCTATTTCTAGAAACTAGAGATCGGTCGCTCGTTAGCGTCGATCGACCGCGACACACTCGCGTTTCGATACGGATGCTGTTTCGACGATGGCAAACCGAAATTCCGCCATAACCGAAATTCCCCATCGGCCGACCGGTAGCGGCTGCTAGCGACGTACTTTATTGGCCGTCATATCTGTCGCTGGCAGGGACAGGCTTTCGAACGATTAATTATAAACAACCAGCCGCAACAATGGCTCTGCGTAATTAAAGCGACCGGTTTCGCTTCCTTTCCCCCTCTGACCTCGCCCCAAACACGTTTATCCGCCCTTGTGACTCCGGCAATATCAAAGCGAACCTCTCCATCGTTCCGTCCGGTGAATATATCTCAGAGAATCAATCTTTCCTTGCTATCTCATTTAACTCGAGTGGAATTAATATTCGATTTTTCCAAAATTTTCCAATAACAGTGCAGCATGTAAATAATGCTGCATTTCTGAAGATATTGGATAATCGAAAATATTAAAAATAATATCTTAAAATACACTTTTACAATAATATTATAATATTTAAAAAGACTAATCTATTTAGTTATAAAAATTCAAGAGTTAAGAATAAATAACAATGCACATTACAAATATTATGCAACGTTCAAATGTGATGCATTTGTATGTATTCTTCACATGTATAAAAATCTAATCGCTTAGAAGAAATAATTCACTGGAATTTATTTTCCGAAATGACAAAACGGATTCTTCTGAATTTATCTGTTAAGAAAATAAAAGAGTACATAATTTAATCGCGCGTGCCAAAACGTGGCATGGCAAATTGTTATTTCGGCGTCGCTTCGAGTTAAACGCGCGAGCGAACGTAATCTTTTCCCATCATTATCCAGCCGCGAAATAATTAACGCGGAATCAAATAATTAATTCCAGGAAAACCCCAAGGGAAGCGCGAGAAGCGAGGGATACCCAGCAAGTATAACGCGCCGCGATAACGATTAGCGCGATTTTCAGAGCAGATAGCTCGGCTCCCCCTCATTTTGTCGAGAATTTACGGTCCTGGTCGTCGTAAGAACGTATATGTCGACTTGTATATGTAGCACGCTGATTTGTATCGAGCAGATACAAAAGCGGGTGTACTCACTTAGGCCACGATGACGACTAACATATGCGAGCACATTTTCTGTTCGCTCGCTCGCATCGACGCGGACGTCTGCTTACCTAAAACAGAAATAACGGATGCTCGTTACTTTCCCATCGATCATTAGTGTCGTCGACGTTAATAAAGAGCACAAGAGACGTGGCACGAAGTGACGAGGGTTCGTTACTAAAACTGGAGACTTTGATTTTAATGACTCTAGATGAGTCTCTCTCTCTCTCTCTCTCTCTCTCCCCTCTCTCTTTTTTTTCATGAAAGAGTCCTAAAATAGAATTAATGTAATTTTTAAATGATATATGTATATATTTTGACAGATACTTTGTACGCTCTATTCTATAAAAATAACAAGAAATAACAGAAAAACTATGTTCAAAAAAAATTAATTGTATAATTAAGAGTAAACAAAAACATAACTTTAATTTATAAAAGGAGTCTGTAACTGATTGTCTCTTTCTGTTTAAAAACAATTTTGATTTCGTTAATTTTGAAACATTTTATCATCTGTATTAGAATGAAAATTACAACTGCTTTATACATATAATATGCCATTTCAATGTGAAATTTCATTTCTAACTATCAGGTATCTATAAAGATATAATATTAATATAAAAACATACACTGCATGTTTTAATACACACAACATTAATATTAATATATTAATATACTAATATATATATATTTTAGTTTCAAATATTTAACAAACATAAAAAATTTCTGTGGTAACATATTTTCTTGTCCATTTATAACTAAATTGGCTACTCGTTGAGGACATGTTGGAGTCACTTCCTAACTCGTTAAGTAAGTTTCTTCATTAGCCTAACGTGCGACTAATTTTTACATGCGCATGGTCGCTGTAATTGTATTACACAACACAACATGGTAAGCGCGCGTACCACAGACTTTTAAACATTAATAGGACAGCTTTACTAGGAACAGTTGTTTTCTCGCTAAACTGTTCCTCTCCCTTGATTATGAAGCAGAATGTTATAAATTAATATGTAAGAAACTACGTGCTTATGGGCTGTGTGCCAAAGTCTAAAATTAAGAGACGAGATCAGCAATTTAAGTTTGTTCGTGAACGTTAAATTATACATGAAAAGTTATTTTTATAATATAATTCTCGATTATTTTATCGTTTAATATTTAAAATAATTATAAGTTTATAAAATAACAAAATAACTACAAGTCGCTGTTACCTAAGCGTTGCAAGTTTTGCCGAGTTCAACATTGAAAACTAATGAAAATTTCTGATATATTTCTAAGCATTAATTAATAATATGAGATTTATTAATATTTTCAATATTCATATGAATGCAGTGAAAATTTAATCATGTAACTATCTACAAAAAGCTAGGCTTTGTACTTAATTGAATTATTTTTAACTCTTAATACGATGATTTTCTGATTCTTTACTAAGAACACACATGTTTATATCTAGATTAATTTTCATCATTTTTACAAGTATATAAAAATTAATAAATAATTCTTACATATCTTTAACATCTTTAAAAAGTATTTGTAAGGTTGTGTTAAGAAAAAAATAGAGACCATTATTTAGCCAGGTATCCAATATTTTAGCCTAACATATTTCAGAAAAAAAAATGTACAAGACACAAATGACTTATCATATGTACTAAGAATTAATCATTTCTACAGATCATCACTGATTCCTATTCATATTAATTTAATTAAAATAATAAAATTAAAATTGAAAACTAAAAAAGGTTCAGTGAACTAATCAATTCAACACAATTCATATAAGGGCTGAATGAGCCAAGAACGTTGTCTATAAAATATATATTATTGCAATAAAATATATATTATTTATAAAAGTCTTCAAATTTATAAAAAGTCTTCCAAATATTTCGGTTCTCAACGGAACCATCTTCAGATACAACATTAACATTTCATATGTTCTTACTGTAGATTATCTGAACGAATGATGTTTTTTTAAAAAATCCAAGGAGGCCTGATTCGAAGCTTTAATCAATCGCGGCGTTTCGTCCCGATCCCACACTTATTTACTAATTGTAAGACTCATCAGTAAGGCGATGTAATGGGCCTAGATACCTAGGAGTGAATTTGGGTCGATGTCTTATTTAAAGAGAATTCGTGTGACTGTGATGCTTATGAGAATCTGAGTTGGATTTTTGATGGCGAGTCGCCACATTACAATATTTCGTCTGTTATGCATCGTAGATTATATAAAACTTGCTGCAAAAACTTCAAGTCATTCCGAATGCGTTCTGACTTGAAGTTTTTGCAACAAGTTTTATATTAATCTACGATGCGTAACAGATGAAATATTGTAAGAACACATGAAATGTAAGTGTTGTATCCACCGAAGATGATTGAGAATCGAAACGTTTGGACGACTTTTACGATTTGTAACAATATTTTATTGAATAGACAACGTGCTTGGCTCATTTAGCCTTTATACGAATTGTA
>Ga0157364_1007712_pt1 | contig 11150 bp, 2 predicted proteins | sample AttsexASBM2_FD_111476 | JGI IMG/M metagenome (GOLD analysis project Ga0157364, IMG submission 111476) | Fungus gardens microbial communities from leaf cutter ant in Ribeirão Preto, State of São Paulo, Brazil - Atta sexdens ASBM2 | ecosystem: Host-associated > Fungi > Mycelium > Unclassified ...
AAAAAAAGAAAAAAAAAAATATAATAATATATATACACATATATATATATATATATATATATATATATATATATACGTAATTAAAATTTTTATCTATATAAGAATTGTGGAACTATTTATCTCACCGGTAGAATGCACATAAAATCAACTAATGGACTTATTGTAAAATATTATGCAATGCAGATTTGATTTCGAATAAAGGAAAACATGATTTATACGATAATGATGTATGTGTGATATTGCAAATATAGAAAATTCTAAATAGAAAAAATATTGAGAATGACACATTTACGTATCATACTCTGCATTCTACGATGCAAGATAACTGGAATTAGATCTTGTTGTTTAAAGATCGAGAACTAGATATCTTATGTAAGACTAGTAGCCGCCGTGGAAAAGTAATTAAGTGTCGGATTACACACAAGGACGCAAAGAATGCAATACATCATTAATTATCATACGATGCCATATGTTATCGTCATGCGAAGAAATCGGCATATTTTAAATTCATTATATAATGAATTCTTTTTTTTTATATGCGTTGAATGCAGACTCATATTACAACTATGTTAATAATATATGACGTCAATGCTCATAAAAAGCTAAATAAAAATACATCACACCGGATTGAAGAAAAAAACCTATGTGCTTTGAAACGATTTATATAAAAATAACACTTTCACATATCATCGACATTAAATTTGTGATTGTAAACAATGTGTAATCTAATCAAACATTTGAACATGTTCGTTTATATCAATCTTCTCACCTCCCACGGAGTGCGCAAAAATAATGGCATGCCATACAAATAAGCAACGGGTTTACGTTAACTACAATTTTACGGACTCCTGCTAGTACCTAAATTGATATGCGTAAGAAAACCCCATTTATTTTGACTTGTTATGAGCGAAGTAATATATCGTACTTCCAAGCAACATTGTTTTCAACACTGATCTACACAATATTCGAGTTATATTTCTTGTTATATAAATATGACTTTGCAACTCAGAAAACTCAGTTAGTATTCTCTTTTCTATTTTTAACGTAAAGTTCTGCAACGTTTTTATTTTCAAGAAAACTTTACAAAGTTTTTCTTGGACAAGCGATTAAATCCAATATAAAATGTAGCTGCCAATGCTAAGCTAGATTCAGGACCAAACGTAGCATGAACGAATAAACAATTTGCTTCGATGAGCATTCGTCCACTCTCGTGTGCTCTTTACCTTTATACATCGCAAATAAGCGATAAAATGAATTAACATTAACGAACATATGCAATAACGATGTATTAACTGTCTCATACTTGTTGGACTTCGAGAGAGTTTACGAATGATTGAAGGTCTTTAATAATTTCCTAGCTCTCGGAACTAGATCATTCGATACGTCCCGCAATATCTGTTTGAAGATACGTGAGAAGCGTTAAATTCGATATACTATCGCATAATGTATACTTAACACATATCGCATAATATAAAGAGCACTCTGTGAATACGATAAGTACGTTGTCTATTACTGATATTAGAAAACGTTGTGATGTCTTAAATTTTTTTACTTTTCTCAATGTAATATTTGCAGGTGATATGCACTTTGTATGTGTAAATAAGGCGAGTTAAGAAACTTTTGCAAATACTTCATCGGAACGTAAAAGTGATTCAATGAATGAGAATTAAATTACTTACGATATTTAGTTGTGCATATACTATTCAATGGTGAGCAAAAATTTCATTAAACTGATATAACAACAGCGCGGCATGATTAAAATGGTTAATTTCCTCAGTGTATTTATGTAATAGCACGCAGTAGCAGTACATAATCGCAATAACGATTATGATAATCGAAGTAATTACGGTAATAGCATGAGACTCGAGACCCCATTAATTATACATAACATAATCTCGCTGTAATATCCGCACGTGGAAAAAAAAAAATAATTTTTTTCATGCGTTATCTTCCGCGAGTATTCTTAAATGTTTTTATTGCGAGACAGCGGAGGGACGGAGGAACAAAAGTGCACTGTGATAAACGCGCACATTCGGGAAGATCATGGCTATACTAAATCCAACAACAATTACCAGCTTTGTCGTTCGGCCGCTAGAAGCCCTTGTTATCCCGCCACGATAGAATGGCCCAATATTTCAAACACGTTTTCCCCCCTTCCTCTCCCCTCCCCCTCCCCCCCTCTCTGAATAACCTGTAAAACTTTAGAGTGATAATACATTATTCGCAGAAGAATTATTAAATAATCATGAATAAAAAGAATACTAAACAAAGGCATACTAATTTGCAAAATTTGATATCTAAAATGCTCAATTAAGTTTTAGTTAATTTTTTCAAATTAAATTTCACAAATATTTGCTACAAATATTTACTTTTATATTTTTAACGTTAAATGCATTGATAAAATATTATACATAAAATTCATACAATTTACATAATAAACAATATTTTTTTTTTATTTTAAAAAGCACTTTATATTTTAAATTTCAATATAATTAAATTTCAATATATTACAATAAAAAATTTGAACTCTTTCCAAAAAGTTTCAGGAACTTCTGATACATTTCTAAATGATTACGATGTAAAAAATTAAGAGTTCGAAGATTAAGATGGTTAGAGTCTCATAAAAATTGATAATCTTTTCAGAAATCTATTAAAATTCTGTCAATTGAAGATCTATTGAAGATTGAAAGAATTTTTTTTATTATGTTTCTCTAATTACTAAACTTCAAATGTAATATACTAAAGTTCCAAGAATTTAAGACATAATGCAAAAAAGAAATATAAATATTTTCTTCTCTGTAAAGATTATAAGCATTAAGAAAATTTCGTATACATCGGGTGGCAGATTTAAAGATGTTCTACAGCGACTGCAAGTGTCTTATTAGATTTCATTTTGCTGTTAAAGCTGCAAATACAAGGAGAAGTACGAGAATCGAATTAACTTCCGGCGCGATGTTTTTCCTTCGACGCTCAGCAGCTCGTCGCTCTTATTTGACGACGTCCGAGGAATTTGAAGTAGCTCTCTATACATAGGAAGCATTATTATTCGAAGCACGATAAGGTCTCATAAGTCTTACATTACGCGCACACGACAGGGATTGTAAATCGCGCTGACAAGGCATAATGATTTCAACGTGATCGTATTAAAAATTCATATAGTCATCCCGCTATGTCGTCTCGTCCATTACGAACGATCGATGGGGATTTAGAAAGCTTCAACTCAATCTGTACCTTTCGCGGTCCGTTCAGTCCAAACGACTCGCCTCATGCACATGGGTGAAAAGACAGGAAGAAAAAGATTATTGGAAAGCAAACAAACTGAGCAAATGAACCAAAAAATGGGAGCTAAACCCATTTTTACATTTGATATGTATAGAGGAATAACACAAGAGAAAAATATAAAGGAATAGTATATTGTCTATATTCTGCTCACAGATTTGAGAGCCAAGAGTGCCTCTTCCGCCTTCCGTGCCTCTGTCTTTGCAAATGCACAAGATTTCTTCCTTTATGTGTTAGAAAAAGGTAAATAAAGCTGTAAAGAACGGCGAGACGAGAAAGTTGCACGGGGATAAATTCAAGGAAGTTGAAATAAGCACCGGCTAAAACGCCTTATCGTTTTGATTGACGACTGCAACGTCGACCGCGCTTCGTTATGACGCTCGATAAGTCCTCGAAGTAACGTCCTCGAAGTCACTAATGATCCAAATGTATAAAGAGCGTTATGCACGAAATAAAACATCTCTTACGTAGACAGGAAAAGAGAGAGAGAGAGGGGAAAAAAGTCCCCGCATGCCCTGGCCATTATCGGTCACGTAGATCTCCATTGCGTGCTGCTCCTACATCCTAAGGCCACAGTCAACGGTGTCACACTCAGAGTGGACTTTAAATCAGATTACAGTGTGCACTTTCCCGCCAACAGAAGTGAAAACACGCACGTATAAGACGTAATATGTGTACCAACTCGAATAGGGCAAACAAGCTGCATCGAATCGAACGAATGTTTCATATCCGAGGAAGACATCCGTAAAATTACGAACACACTGTGTGTGCGTGGAGTAATCAATATTTTGAAAAGGATTGATTTCAGTTGGTGAAAATATCACTAAAACGTTCCACACGACCCCTTTCATGTTCGCTCGGTTACGGCAATATCCGATGCATCTCTCCCAGCGTTTATACCTGTGGTGCATAATAAGCCTAGAGACTTAATCAAGGTAAGTGCCCTTTATGGAATGTACATAATGTAGCGCTGTCTGTCAACGTAACACGTAGCTATTTATGTTACAAAACTGTTCTTGCTTTATCTTTCATTAATATGGTGAGGCCAATTTATTCCTTATACAGATATTTTATTAAGTTAAGATATTTTATCAAAAGAAAATAGATCTTAATGCAATTAGTTTTGCAGCTGTATCATTTTTCCATCCATGGAAACAAATAATATGAGAAATACATTCCTGCGAAAAGATTTATACCCAATTTCTTTCTTATTATATTTATCATTAAAAATATAACTTAATATTATTTTCAAGCAATTTACGAGAATAATTTACGAAGTATGCTGCTCTTAAATTTGCGCTGGTTTCTACTCTGGACATTACGTGCCTAATCAACACTATTTTTTAAAAGATAAAATGTTTTCATGACCAACGCAGCAATTTTTAAAAACGTTGCTTTTTAAATTGTGCTGAATTGCATTAAACTTGTGCTGACTCGCGCGGTAAATAGGCTCAGTAAATCTCGTAAAGCTCCAAAAACAATGCAAAGAAGAGTATTTTCCATGTATTTCTTATACATTTTAATTTAATTTAATACTGGCTATTAATTAATGTATATTAACGTTCACCATATATTAAATATAATTTGAAACAAGCTACGCACAAACATCGTAGAATTTACTTAAGAGTTTTACAAATATTACTTGCAAATTAATAACATATCACGCATTAATATAGTTTGTGTTTAATAATAATATATAAAATAGTAAATGATATTGACACAATTTAATAACTTGTTTAAAATAAATGTTTAATAAATGCAAGGCAGTGCATCTAGTTATGGATTTATCAATCATCAACGGAGAATTCTGATCCGAACAAATCTTGGTACATTTAGTACCCATTAATGTAAGAAGGATAAAGTCACCGCGCTAACTCGGCTGACCGACTTTAGCTTGCTCGACACTCGAGGAAAAAGCGACGGTTTCCGTATTTCTGCGAAAACATACCGTATTCGTCCGACATTTCTATTTCTGCGCATTGCATTTTCCAACAGGGAGTGTTACTGTCGTCGTTTTCAGTTGGCATCAGTATAAACGTAACCACCATCTCCGATCCTGTCGGAGATAACGTCACAATGAAAGACAGGAACCTGCTGACTTCGAAGAAACGTTTCACTGCCGGACAATGCGTGCCAACGCACACAGCCGCACGGACCACACAATTCAGTGAAGATTGTGTAAATTGTGAAGGAGAATTCTCGGTCTCTGAATGACTTTTTAAAGCGCGCCATGAATCAAGCTTTTCTTGGAAGGTTGATACTATTTTAATGTGAATGACGCCAACTGGCGCTATACGAAGTAATATGACTAATCGCAGATTCGCAAACGGATTAATCAAAGGATAAGCGTCGTTAAACATTAAAAACACGAATGCCGACGTAAAAGCAAATGTGCCGCTTGTATGTAATTATCTGATTCCCCAGATTGATGATCTTGTCACGAGTTTAACATTCTTTTTATACGAGAAATCTTAACAGTGCATTTTGAAAACCAACGCCACACTCGGAGAAAAATATAATTTTGACAACTATTATATTAACAATTCTAATAATTTAAGTACTTGCAACTAATTTTACAAAGTAATAAAAACTAAAGTAGTACTGAATAGTACTATATTTTTATAGTATTCGACACTACTTTAGTTCTTATTACTTTTTAAAACTAATTGCAACTATTAATTATTATTTAAAGTTTAGAGTTATACTTTATAGTTGCCACAACATTTTTTTTCTCTCAGTGCACTTTTAGCTTAGACCCTAATAGTAAGGGAGGGAAAAGTGTCGAAAATAATTTTGTTATTTATGTGTATATAACAGGCTAAATGTATTATCTAACTATTAATATATTCTCTGGCTTGTGTGTTATATACTTAGATGGGGTAACCAAGCTATTATCTAAAAGGGAAACATGTTTCGCGCTAAAAGCGGGTCTAGCTATCTTTAACATGCATCTACGTTAAATTTGAATTTAAAATCCATAAAGTAGAATTGGAAATAACATCTGCTCGCGCATATTAATTATAAAATATTCTTTCATTTTTTTCTTTTACAGTATAAATATAACAAAAATTTACTCTTTTTTGTTTTCGAGATTCCTAACTTTGAACATAAATATATACATCGCTCTTTTATTTCGAAAATGATACAAAAGAACTACTTAAAAAACGTGAGTTTCAAGTTCATGAATATGTTAAATAAATATTATATCAATCTAACTTCATCAAAAAAGTGAATCAATTTAACTTCATAAAAAAATCTCACAATTTAAAAAGAGTCGATTTATTTTTAAAAAAATCGTCGAAAAAATAACTCAAAAACGAAAATAACAAAATTGATATTTGATTGTATTAAAAATGCATTTATTTTCTGTCAAGTTTCTCATCTTCTAGAAAATTTAATTTTTTATTTTTCACTTTTGAATAAGGAAGCGATATGCATATCTATTTCTAGTCATCTTTTTCTTCCGTTATAAAATCTACTTTTTTTGCACGAAACACGATTTTCCTTTTCACTAATCTTTTGTCCGATACTCTGTTACGGTTTTTACAGAAACTTCTAAAAATCGCCGTGACCGATGGCACGCTACATCGTCATATCTAAATTCAGAGTCCCTCGGTTATATATTCTATCTAGCACATTTTTTTTAAATGACAACATAGGCGCCGTATCACAAGGAAGGTCTGTTACGATGACACGTACGATTGCAGGACACGCATGACTCTCGAGGTAGAGCAACAGTGAACTCGATACCTCGCATGATTCATATACGCGGTATGAGTAACTTTTATCAGAGAAGCGTCTCCTGGCGCAGCACAACGGCTGAGAGTAGAGGAATGCGGCGTGGGGCTCAAGAGAGTTCAGTGACGTAGCCGATTTATGGTTGAAACGAATAACCATGGATCGAACGTGCCAATATACCTCCTACATTGCACATAACTGTATAAAATTGTGCTCTATTGTTCAAATAATATAATACAAAGTATACAAAGTAATATAATATGTTGAAACAAAAATAAATATGAATATCATGAAGTACAACAGATAAATAGTTACAAACATGTTTGTTTAACATGTAGTATTTTTCACGTTAAGTATTATTAAAGCACATATAAGGAATTACATAGGACAAGATAAGAGAAAAGATTAATTCTATTCCATTTGTTAACAATGTGTTTCCGAATGACGATATCTTCGATTACGCGTAAAAACGCGAAAACAATTCTATGAGAGATATATTTAACTAACCGTGTTCCACCTTGAAAATCCGCAATGTAAATATCGAGGTGAAAACAAATCGGTCTTGCTAATATGGCACAGCTTTATATTTCCGTATCAACGTGAAATCGATAAACAAAAAAGCCATATATTTCCGTTCAGGATACGATCATGCATGTAAAAATATCAAACTGCTATTTCAAATTTTCAGGCATTGAAATGACATACATCCGTTGGAACGTTATTGAAACGGAAATGAGCGTTTCAGGTCCGTTCGTTCACTGTCGCCTGAAGGATAAATCATCGTGCTGAGGTACAAAATCCATCAGCTATCGATTTAATGAGACACGTTAATTTCTATTAAAACAATGCCTTTTCTCTTTTGTTTATTTTTTGTGTCAATACTAAGTTTCAGAGTAAGCTATTTCTTATATTTTAAAACTTTTCAATTAAAAAAGATTACTGATATTATAATTCAACTTGACTAAAGTACAATTACGAGTACTTGTCATCTAATCACGAGTATTTTTAAAATTAATGTACACATTTAATCAGTACTCTACTCGCTTCAGCGATCTTCCGCCAGTTATTTTTGACGTACTTCGCCAAACGAAAGCGCTTTACTGAAGAAATTGACTTTTCTCGTCGCACTGGAGAATCTTCTAAATTGCGAGATGAGATCTCATAATTAAATGCTCTACGAAATTGTCGACCCTTGCTCGCTACTCAGCGGCTCAATTGTCATTTTAATAGAACGGTTCGGTTGTCTCGACTTTCAATGAAGAGAAGGAAGGGCTCGTACAAATAACTGCGTTTATAATATTGCAAAGCGGATCTCCCATACCCGCGCGAAAGTTCTTCGAACTTGATAATAACGCACACTCGGAATCGACAAACGCGCCCCAATTATGCTGACAAACTGGCTTGCAGCTCTTGTCATCTCGGCAAGCAATAACGACATTTACAAAACGCGCAGTAAACTTCTCACCAATTATATGTATTTTATAATCGAAGTAGCTTAACGAGAGAAATATCCGATTAAAAAAAAAAAAATCTAAAAAGACTCCAAAGCCAAAAATTTGCAGACTTTATTTCGAATAAGAATTTCGAATAAAATGTATCTCCGAAAAAGCAAACGCGCGATGAATTTTCTCGCTAATTGCACGTGTTTTATAATCGAAGTATCACTTCACGATATTGTTTAAAAAAAAAAAAGAATCCAACGCCACGTAAAAACTTCCAAAAAAATTACTTTAGTTAAAATAAAATGTATATATCTCTGAAAAGTAAACGCGCGACATATTGTAAGTAGATAGTAAAACAACGAAGATCGACATGAATTCTTACTCGGCTCCCCTGAAGAGTTTGATATCTTACTTCATGCCAGCTACAATAAGATTGATCGATTCTGCAAAAGAATTGATATCTCCCTTCGAAACTGTTGCTTCGAACAACAGTGACTTGCGGAAGATTGATACATGTAGAGTAAACATTGAAAGAGCTTGTTTTGTCGGACCTTTTTTTAGCAAAGAAAATTTATTTTACTGATCTCATCTTTCTATTAGGTATCATGAGTTCTAATAACTATTCAAAGAGTATTATTTTTCGCATGTTCGTTTTAGATGGCACATGAGAGGAGAGAGCGGAAAGCGTAGATGAATTTTCTTCCTGTGTTTTTGAGATCATATTTTCTACAATATATCGTTGCGTTGACAGAATAATGACACAAGTAAAATGTTACGCTCTAAAAAATATAGGTGTAGATTTAACACCATAAGTTTTAAATCTGTATGTCATATTGATGTTGATATAACATTTTTTTGGATTTATATGTACCAACATGGATTTAAACTCATTGGTGTTGGTACATATAAATCGACACGTTGAGATTTATACAATAAACATTTAAATATATAAATGATATCAAATCCATACCCATATTTCTTACAGTGATAACATTTTGAGATAATAAAAGGAAATCGACTACAAAAGCTAGTATGTTTTTGTAAAAATAACACATTGTAGCTCATTTGCTTATATGAAAAAATATCATAGTATTTTATCATCTGAAATTTACACTGAAATATTAAGATTGCAGTAAATTTGGAATGTTTATGACATATTTTTAAAAAATATACTGTAATTGAAAGTAGGAAAAAAGTGAAGGCACATAGAAAATGCATATTCACTATTTTAATTAAAATGTTCCAATTCAAAATTTTAAAAAATATAAAATTTTTTAAATATTCTACTGAAAAATTTTTTAGATGTACTACTTTTTCTATCACAACAGTTGATATGAATTTTCCAATAATGTCCTCCCTCGAAATAATCGTCAATAATTGTTAAGGCGATAATGAAGGAATGGGTTTTTTATACGAACTTCTTCGCTTAAATAAAAGTTTCCCAAACGATTTATTAATTGCATGATAGAGTATGCCGAATTTAGCACCTTCTCATCGCATGTTATATATTCAAATTAAAATGAAAATATCGATAATACCATTTACATTTCAAAGTGATTTCATGATAAGCCGAACGTGTATATGTAAACATGTGAAAAAATCCAGCGTTTAAAGATGCGTGTCGAATGCTTACATATATTAGACTCGATATTAGAATGAAAATTACCATCCAGAACATTGGCACCATTACATTGTTATTTAATGACACAGTCGCGATATATCGAAATGCGCCTCGCATAATAAATTTGATCATACAATCACGTATTCCCAAACGGGTAAAACCGTTCAAGATTTACACTACATAATTTAGATACCCGGACACAATTATTTCCACGCAAATGGCTGATACCGTTTGATATTCGCATTTTGAAAGACCGAATTCTCATCCAACATTACACGCACCTGAAATATTCATCATCATATAATAATATTTACATTAAAAATACCAACATTCCTTACACACTAAAATAACTTAATAAATAAACTCTGTGAAAGTAAAAAGAACAATGAGAGACCAAATTCCATTATATAAAAGACATAATTATTGAAAAGTAAAAAAAATCAGAATTTTTTATACAAAAAAAACAGGATAGCTACTAAGAGCTCTAAAAGATTTTAAGGAATCATTCCTCATAGAAATTTAAGACGAAAACTTCACGCGACCATATGTCCGAAACGGCTTAGTTTCAAACATCATATGACCATATGTTTGAAGCTCTTAGTTTTAAACGTACAAAAATTTCAAAAACCACACGAGTTAGTTTGATAAAACATTAAACATATACAATATTTCATTAAAACCCGAGTGATTTTCGAAATTTTTGGAAAAAATAAAATCTTATAAGCCGTTTCAGACTTATGGCACATGAAGTTTTCATCTTAAATCTATGTGAGGAATCAATTCTTAAAATCTTTTAAAGTACTTTGTTATATATAGTTAGCCACTCTATTATTATGTATTAATATTATTTAAAAAAGAAAAACAGTCAATAATGACTATTTTTCTAGTGTAAACACACGTCGATGCATTCACGCATTTAATCGCAAAGGTCATTTCAGAATTGCATCTCTGCGAAGTCTTGGACACCACCCTTTTGCCTCACGTTTCACTCTTTCTCGGCGATCAGAATCTCACGCGGAGGACATAAATGTCAGAAAATCCAGATGGTCGTAGCTACATTGGACGTGCGG
>Ga0157364_1007713_pt1 | contig 11150 bp, 8 predicted proteins | sample AttsexASBM2_FD_111476 | JGI IMG/M metagenome (GOLD analysis project Ga0157364, IMG submission 111476) | Fungus gardens microbial communities from leaf cutter ant in Ribeirão Preto, State of São Paulo, Brazil - Atta sexdens ASBM2 | ecosystem: Host-associated > Fungi > Mycelium > Unclassified ...
AATGAACGTTTTTAAAATACGTTTATTTTGTTTTCATTTTTTCACATAAATGGTAGACAAAAATCCTGATTCTGCTCATAATTTATTAGCTTTATTTTATTTTAATTTTTTTAGTAAATTAGATAACAGTTTTTCTAATCAAATAATAAGAATTATAATATATTTCCAAGATTTAATATGAAAATATTTATATACCAGCATGTCTATATATCTACGTATACATACATTGACGCATATGAACGGAATCTTTTCTCCATTCCACAACAAATAGCGTCATTAATATCGGCTTTATCGCCACGCGGTAGACGACATAAAAAGAGGGATCGTTCCACGACTCGATCTTAACTGACTCGCCACAAACTCCGTAACGACGTGACTTTAAAACTAAGTTTAACCGGCACATTGTATGTAAATGATGAGCAGATATATATACAACAGACGATACTATGTATTAGATAAAATGAGATACGAGTAAGGTAAGCAGATGTAATTATCGATTAATCGAAGAAAAATTCTCGTTTAGTCGATTTTCGCGCTCTCGTAAATAAAATTAACTCGACAAGTATATTTATTCAAATATTAAAATAAAAATTTATATAATGAATATTATAAATATGTATTTTATATATATATATATATATATATATATATATAATATATATATATTTTATATATATTATTTTATTTAATGAAGCGCTCTTATAAAAAGGTTATTGTACCAATGAAAAGAATATAATTTCTCGTCTGTATCTACAGAACAGTATTTAAACAAAGTAGAGTACTTCTAAAACCATATATGAATATTAGAAAAGGAAAGCCTTAAACGGTTTAAGCTTTAGTCCTTAAATAATTCAGTGTGTAAATTTATATACATATTCATTATTCAATCTTGCAAACTGCGCGCCGAATATATAATTTTCAGTCTTGAAACGCAATCTTAACAGAACTATAGAGTAGTAATATCACTTAAATTAAATTGATAAGTAATTTAATAATATTGATGCTGATTGACATTTTAGAAAAATATTCGTAATTTGACGCTAATAAACATATCTATAAAATAGATTGCGCGAAGATGTAACAATTATTATCCTAATTTAATTGTTTAGTAATCTTTAATTAATTATACGCGAAAATACTCACTACTTAAACAAAATGACTAGGACGACCCTCGTGACTAATTAAAAGTTAATGTTACCTTCTGTTGTAATCGTCGCTTCGTCAAACATGTGATGTTGAAGTAATTTCAAAGTTTACGAGAGTATATAAAGGGTTTAGCGTCTGCGCTAAATGTCATTGCGCAGCTAAAGGCTGGAGCGCAACAATTTAAGGACGACAAAACAAGAATTTAAGAGGTGGTCATTTTTCGAGAGCGTTGACGTCGCGCGGAATCGTCATCCACCAACAGAGTGATACCGTACACGCTTCCATGACGTTCAACGAACGACCGAAAGAAACCAGCGGAACGAAACGCGTGAGCGAGAAGAAGCACAGATGAGAGGAGCGAGAGGAGAATGAAAGACGAGACGAGAGTGAACAAGAGAAAGAGAGATGACTCACGTACCTACGCCGGATCTACCTGAAGATTATAGTCGGCGAGATACTCATGGTCAACCAGAACCATAGTCATTCTCTCCTTCTCTGTTTCTCTCTGCTTCCTCTCTTTTTCATGCTCGTCAGATCTCTGTATCTCTACCATGCGTCTACACACAAAAAGAAAAAAAGAACTTCGTCGAAATCGTGCGGAGAAACGTTGGCGAAGCAGAATGGATAGAAGGACGATAGAGCTAGATAGCATACGAGAAAGAGAAATCGAGAGACAGATAAGGATAGATCAAGAACAGACAGTACCGAAATATCAACGACCGCGAAACAAACGTCGTCGACCGGGCGTCCTCGCTCTCTTTCTTTCTCTCTCTTTCTCACTCTTTCTTTGTCACATCTTTCTGACTCCCGCCGTGCTCGAACAGACGTGCCCGAAACAGACGTTTTTTCCGCCTTGTCCAGGATTTATGTCGACCGATCGTGGGCAGAAAGCGGCGAGGGTGCTGACAAAGAGAAGTGAGTCGCGGCGACGAAAACACGAGAGAAAACGGCGGGTACATAACGACGTCATGATGCACGACGACGACAACGACTCTTTTCTCTTTCTCTTTTGTTCCGCGAATAGGCCGAGAAGAATGTCTCATTTAAGCTAAACGACCGCACACGTTTACAATTGTTACACCTCCCAGAGATAGGACGTCGCTTTCGCTCGAGAATCGAGACAACGCGAGAGAACTTTGCGGGATCAGTGATCTTTGCGCGAGAACACAGAGATCATGACTACGAGTAATCTTCTGCTTCCCGCCGTGACATCATTACGTTGATAACAGAAATCACACAAAAGGTTAAACGTTCTCGGTGAAAAATAAAATCGTTACGGAGAGACAGTTATCAGAATTTAATTTGCTTTAATGATGCATTATTGTCTACTGAAATAATGCGCTTTAGTAACTTTCCAGGATTAGATTAAACATTATCTTGGAAAAAAAGAGATTAATTTTCAGATTAATTTCAGATATTATGTATATAGATAAAAATAAACTACACACTCTGTGTGTGTGTGCGCGCGCGCGCGGGTAGTCTCTCTTTCAATTTATTAAAATTTAACTCGTTAAAAATTAAGTACCTGCAAAGATCCAGCGATACAATTTCTAGATTCAAATTAAATTACTGCTATACTTAAATGCAATGTGTTAAGTCCGATTAACATTAATTTGATTTAATCAAAGTAACTTAATAATTAATAATCTATTAATAATATAAATTAATAGAGAAACGAGCAAGTAGATATTATACACATATAGTTTATTCATACGATTCAAATAAACATAAAAAAAACATTAAAAAACGTTTCGTATTTATACTTAGTCTTTTTTAACTAGTATATAAAGTAATAATATGTATATAAACATACATTTGAAAAATTAATCTAATAAAATTCAAATTCATATCTAAAGTTAAAATAATCAGGTTCTATGTATAAAAATTACAAAAAAGTTAATAAGAGATTATATCAAAACCTGTTACGTTTTTTTTTTGCTTTAATCTATTTACGAATTGAAGAAGATTTCGAATTAAAGAATTCCTTGGCATTCAAAAACAGATGACCGACATCGGATGTCTCGGACATTCACTCGACGCCATCGAATCGTTACGGTTATGATCGTGGCTCTAATCGTGACCGTAAATCATGTCTCTTGCGTGCCGACAGCCGGGGAGTTCATTGCGATTGCGAAATGACGTGATGCGCGACGACGAAACGCTCGTGAACGAGAGCGTATGATATACCGAGCGGCGCGCTCCGACTCCAAAAGGCGATGTCAGGGTCACGTACATTTTATGCGAAGATACATCTGATCGAATGACGAAGCCTGAAGAACGTTTGGAGAACACCTGAATTAATAACAAGTATCGGAAGCAGAATACAGATATCGGATATACATATCTGTAACATCTGCACTGCAAATTCAAATGTGTAAAAAGTGACTACAAAATATGTATGTGATTAATTTTCGATACTATATTAAATGTCTAAATATGTAAATCTATTTGTGTGTGTGTATGCAATATATTATTTTTTATACGTAAAACCAATCACACATATATCGTAGTCACTTTCCGCACACATAAATTTGCAATGTACCGTCGCGATAATGAACATATAAAATAGCATCCAGCTTTTATCTCTTTAGATAGATTAAATTAAATAAACTAACTTCTTTTTTTATCCTTTTTTAAATATATACTTTCATTCGATAATAATTACGTAATCAAATTTGAACTTTCAAATGGTATGCCAAGTCATGTTTCCTTTAATTCCGATCGAATTGCAATAATAATTTATATTAAATGGGAATTGTATCTGACACACACACACACACACACACACACACACACAATTCGCTATTCCTTCTCAGACTGCAAATACACCCGTTAAACGGTGAATAAATAAATTTATTGAAATAACTTATTGTTAAAATTAATTAAAATTAGCTCGATGTACAAAGTGATAATATCCACTCAGTCACACGTGTGCATAACGAAATTAAAATATCAATAATCGAATTAATTTCTCTTTTATACTTTTTTATACGCTGTAACGCTACACACATTCCAGTCGACTACGTTTTTACACATCTCGATTCTCAGAAATTCGATGACGCAAAAAGAAATTAAACGTGGCTCGTGTAACATCGTTTTATGCAGCACGAACGCGCATTAAATTAACAAGTCGATCCTTTGCCCGTCGAAAAAGAAACTATTTGGGAAGTGGTAGGCGAATATGCACCTGTGATTTCATTGAGCAGCCATCGTGCCACATATCGTTACCCATATAACTTTCTATCTGTCAAATTATCGGAGTTATTAAAAAGAGATCATTTTGGCGCATCGATGCAGATGATATGAAAACTTAACACTAGAAATATAAACGTTTCTTACACACTAAAAGAACCAAACGAATAAATTACTATGAAAATAAAGAAATTGATGAAAAACCAAATATTGTATCAGTATAAAAAATTATTAAAAGTCAAAATACCTCATTCATTTAAATTTCAAAATACTTCTTCCTTTTACACAAGAAATATAATATTAATCTAAAGAAATAATGATCACTCAATACTTCTCCAATGTTAACGATAGCCTATAAAACCGCTCAAAATTATTACTCAAAGTCAGAAACAGTCAATCCTATAAATGACAAGTATAAATGATAATATGTAGCATCCCGAATTGCATCACATATTATTTATTTATTCTATAAATCTATAAAAAATGAATATATCGTAAATATTCTTAATAGTTATTTAAATTATCTAAAATAAATTTAAAAATAGTCATTCGTTGTACTGTGAAACTATTTTTCAACAGTTTACGGAACAAAAATTATAAAGCGTTTCATAGATAACATTGGGGGGGGGGTGAGGAGTGGATAACTGGGATAAGAGAGTAGACACAAAATTAATTTCAGTCACGTATCTACCCAATGATTTCCAATCAATATTCGACGTCAAATCCGGCGTCAGATAGAAATGAGTTATCTCACGGCCAATCTTTTTTTCGAGAGCGCTTAATTCGACGCAAATTTCCGGCGGACGAATGCAACGAGATTACAGACGCGACAATCGCTTGTATAATTGATTCGGACGCGTTCACCCGCGAACGATCTCATTTCTCTCTTAACAAGCGTCATTGTTACATCTGCTCTCGTTCGACCTGAATGCAGAGGAGCCGATTCCCAGTTGTCTGTCAGTGTGTCAAGGTCGTCGGTGCGAAGAATGCGCGAGATCTCAATCGAAATCGTGATTCGCTGATTTTAAGTAATCCCTTCTCTTCCTTAACAATCATCAGGACCGTGGCGTTTCGTTAAAACTCGCTTCATAAATATGGATAAAGAAACTCGCGAGAAATTTGCATATGCGGTATTGAGTACTAATGAAGGTTTCTTATGAAAAATACAGAGCACATCGAGAGAGTTTACAATTCTATTTTCATTTTTTCAATTTTATTTTCAAAACAGTTTTTTTTTGCTTGATTCCGTCTTTCTCAAGAATCCATCACATTATATTATATGTATTTCTATGTTTGGTATAACAATTGGTATAACAATTCTCTGGATTCGCGATCGCAACGAGCTTCTCTACGCTTAGGAAGTGCCGCGCAATCCGGATTCTCATTAAGATAAGCGGATAGTATGTGTGATTTAAAATCGTGATCAAGCAAAATCGACGGTACTTTTAATGTTTTAATTGCCGGAGGAGATGCGCGCAATCGTCGCGCCGTCACATCGTGTGTGATCACTCCTCGTGCTAATTCATTGTTCTGAGTGACTCTCATACGTTCACAAGATCGAAAAGCAGATTTCGTTCCCATGACTGACATCGTATCGTTATACGACAAGGCAGTAACACACGAGTAACACGAACAGAATTTCGTTGGCTTCATCTTCTTCAACGAGATGAATTTCGGTATATTTAAACATTTGTGTTTCACAAGCAGTTTGATAGCAGTTTGATAAATATTGTATAACGTATTCGCTGATTTTCAGCATTTTAACATATCTGAATTTATCGAAAGACTTTAAAGAAAGATTAAAATAAAAATTATCTGCAAATCGAAACATATAAGATACATACAAATATGATTTGTATTTCACTAAAGAAATCTTCTTAATTTACGTAATCAAGTAAGACAAATATTTTTGCGAATATAAAAATTGAGATATTCCCAACGTCAAATTTATAATATAAAATAATCGCGAAGAAAAACTTAGCAAAACACTATTTGTAATTATTGATTACTTGCAATTATATGTTGAGTTGGACTTAACATAATGCGTTGCGATAACTTATTGCACAATTCAGCGAAGATTTGAATCTGCATACAATTATAATCAACAAACTATATTCTTAAGATTTTCATAAATTCTTTCACAATAAACATTTTTTTATTCATAAGAAAACATTTGATTTACGAGATTGTAAAAGATTAAGATAAAAAGAAATTATTAAAATCGTCAGCAAATCCGAATTGAAGTCTTCATACTGATGACCTTGACACACCTAGCAAACTGCTGAAAATCAACCTTTGCACATGCAGATTCAAGTTTACCGAGATTTCATAAAGAGAGTAATTCGGATTATTGCAATCTTGAAGCATTTCAACGAGAAAAGTAGTCGAGTGTTCCAGACGTAATTAAGTGGTTTCGCGCATCGCTTAGCGTTGTAACGTAGCGTTGTTAATAAGATCATTACCATAAATGAAATTCGTTCGACGTATTTCGTACGCTCGTACGAATTTCGTCATCTGAGTGTGGCGGGAATAATTGGCGACGATGCAGCTGGCAACAAATTTGGTAAAGAGCGCACGTGTTGTTCGCAGTGTAGATATAATCTTTTTTTACCGCGGCTACCGGGATATAATTGACCGACAGAGGGGTAGTCGACTCTCGACGGACGAAAAAGGTCAGGGGTGATCCATTTCAGCGGCGGTGGAGTTCATTAATGATATTAAGCGTGCGCGCGCGAACGACCGCGTTAAAACACGTGCAGATCTCACCTTCGTTACTTTTATCCTTATCGTTTTACATTATTTCCTTTTTCCTGTTCCATTTTCCTTATCTTCCTGCATGTAACATCTCTCTCGAAGATTAAATTGCTAAACGTAATATTTAAACAATAACAATTTAACAAATTAGTTTGTAACAACACTATTCTCTTACTGACGTTTCAATTTTTATTATTATTAAAATTCATATATTCGAAATTAATTATAACACAATAATTAGATAAACTAGTTATTTTTTCGATTATATGAAAATACATTGTTTCAATAACATGATAAGACACGAAAAGACAGAGAAATATGTCATGAAAACTCGTGTACTTCACGGTGTTACAGGATTGCCAGTGAAATCCTCAGCTGCTGGACGGTTGCCAGCCAACCAGCCGGCTAGCCAGAGCGAACCGACGACTGAAACCAATCTACCGGATTATAAGTTACTCTCTTTCTAGACATGCGGCGAAGTCACGTCGCTGTTTATATCTGAAACCGGAAGACAATTCCCGCCCACTGACATTTTAATAAAGACAGATCCTGATTATATATAGTACTAAGCAATGTCAGAAGTAGACTATATCATCCGCTTTTCTTTTGCTATTTGAATATAATTTCTCTAAAGAAAAATTTACATATTTCCAACTAATACAAATGAATTTACAATATGATAGAAGAATGCTTCGTTTAAAAACAATTTTATTACAGATATTTCAGAGAAACATTAAAATATATTAACCTCAAATATATGAAAATTATAATAATATATAACAAAAATAAATTGATTTATCCCCGTTGTAATCACATATAGTGGAATTAGAGTAGTGTATTTGCAGCAACAACTATTATATGTCTGCAATTTTCTCTTTTTCAAATCGAGAAATTAGAAATTACAAAAATTAGAAATTACAAACAGGTCGAAAGTCAAATAAATTTTTTTCGCGAAAAGGAAATGTTGATCGAATGCAAATTTTCTTTGGAACGCGGCCGGATCTATCTGAAATTATGGTATACAAGATTATAATCAAGGAGAGAAACTCACAATTCATATACAAAGAAAGAAACTCGCAATCGCATTAAGATAACTGAGAACGAAGCTATTGATGTCTCTAGAACTTGAGAAACATCTCGTTATTCAGGATAGCTTGTCGAGTCAATCTTTTTGTTTGCGAACACGTAGTTTCAATATACTTCAGTCTGTGCATATCTCAATTCAATATCTTTGAGATATTTCAAAAACGAATATTTTTCTATCTAATATATGACAGTTAATAACCCAAAAGTTAGTTTCTTTTTTAAAATAATTTTCTTTCTTCCTGGAATATCAGATTTGTATAAACTGAATATCATTTGTTCTTGTACTTTAAAATATGAACGTTTTGTCATTGCACTTTCTCTATTAGCCACATACATATTAATAATCAGGATTGCCAGATAGATCTGGAAAACCGGGAAAAATCAGGGAAATTGAAATCGGTCATTGTTGGTTGGGAAAAATCGGGAAAAGTCAGGAAAATGTAAAAAAAAGTCTGGAATTTCGAAGTCTGGAATTTCGAAGTCTGCTCACAATTTCCTTAACCTACTCCTATTCCAAATAATTGTTATAATTTTTTAAATATTATATCTGACATTTATAGTTCAAAACTTGCGCACTTTAAATGATTTTAACAAAATAATTCAAATTTATATTTTATTCAGTATTTTTATTTGATCCCTCTTTTTCGTTGTAACTGCATTCTTTTTTTCAAAACTAATTTATTTTTTGCTGGCTTGAATTTGCACCCAAAATTTTACTATGCTACAATACTAAACTTTTTTTACTTTTTTATAATATAGCTTTCCTATTGAATTGTCCGGAAAGTTCGTGCCGATGAAGGAAAATTGAAAAGCAGAAAATTTAAATTTTAGTATACATTTATTAATTTATATAGGTTAATCGGCACGAACTTTCCAGACAACCCAATACAATCCTTGAGGGTTAATCCTTCAGGGTGATAGAAGGTTAAACCTCTAAATGTTCAAATTTACATATTTTACATTAGTCATCGAAAATTTTCCATTTTCATCTAGAAAACCTGGAAAAGTGCGGGAATTCAAAAATTCATTTTCTGTGATAATCCTGATAATACTAATAACTCTCACAGCGATATTGTTTCAGTTATGGCACGATAATGATGAAGAATCGACATAAACAAATAGAGCGCTAATTATCTTTCCTATGATCCTGTCATTTTACGAATCAAGCTTTCCGAGATCAAAGCCAATCACGGAAAGCAAAGAAAAAAGGAGGGAGGAATAATAAGCTGTCAATGGAACGATCGCGTTTCCGCGCGCTCCTCGATATGTAAACCGGTTTGATGAGGTCCAGCTATCGTGAAATGTCGGACGGGTTATAGTCATCGACGTTCCAGGTGGATGTCATGGTGTGATGGCATAACTCGCCGTAATACAACCCTTGGTGGCATTTCCTCGTTTCCTTCCGGTTGCGCAAGCCGGCTTAAACGCACCTCAAAGAACTATTTTCCAGATTTCAATCCGCTTCGTCATTACACTTTCTCTTATACTAATAGATCATATTTGTAATATAAAATTATATTTAGAATCTTTATTAATCCTTATCAATTATATTTACTGTATCTATATTTGTGTACATTTCTACGATATATAAAATTATTGAAATTAATAATAATTATAAAAAAAACTGTCTTGTTGAATTAAAATTCAAAATAATAATATTATATTAATTTTACATAGTCAAAATAATATCGTTATTACTTTAATATTATTATATTAGTATGTATAATTATCGTGTGTATTCTTATAAACTGTTTACTCTCTTGAAATATCCCGAAGAACGCATTAATACATACGGGATCGAAAGATCCGGAAGATTTACGACTGCTGTTATCGCGATCGACAAGCCAATTCGGAACGAATAAAGTTTGTTTCGACGGTCAATAAACGGTATCGCAATCAATTACCGCCTTTCCCCTCGGAACGTCGAAGCTGAAGGAACGATTAATCCTACCCGAATACTGAAATACCAGAATTATAGGGCCATTTCGTTACACGTCCGCGCTCGCGAACGGAATCGATTTAACACGACCGGTCGGTATAACGATCGTCATTATTAACTGCATTACACGCGTAACATCGTAGAGCAACATGATTATATAACGGTCACGATTATTGATCAATCGGCTCGAAGTCCAGACGATATTGATTCACGTATGGGATAAGGGTAGATCGTTAGATACGATCGCCTGGTTATGTTGATTCAACCCTTCTTGCTCTCTTTCTCGACCGCATCGAGTGGATTTTAACATGCGACATTTTGTTCGTAATTAAGAGATCTTTATTCCAAAGGATAAACAAACCTATTAATAACCTGAAACATTTTCCGTAAAAAAACCCGTGTTAATTTTATAAAATATATAAAGAGCTATATACAGCCGTGTAACATTTACAATTAACCATATACAATTATACATTTCTTTCTAAAAGTATAATTAACTGTAATTATACAATAATATTTTTAATTAATATTTCATTCCAAATTATATTTACGGCGATATAGGTATATTTTGTATTTCTTGGGAAACATCTCATAGAAGTGCTCAACTACTGCTTAATTACTCGGTAAAATTATTGAAAGACTTTTAAATATTAACAGTCATATATAACCGCTTGACTTTATTAAGAGTCTCTTTCCTGATTACATTTTGTGTTTCTCTTCCCCTATATATATTCATACAAATTTCCAACATCCATATTTATATAAATCCGTTCCCTCGACTAAACTCCCCTCTGACATTACTTCGTCGTGCGTCCTACTCAAACGGCTACGTCAGTGCGTGCGGGCAAAATCGCAGTGTATGAAGCAGGTGAGAATCATCGAGGTTCAAAGGGCGAGATGCCGTACATGTGTCGCACACGTGTCGAGACGTGTAACGAGGGGAGAGAAGGAGAAATTGTCTGCGTCGAAAGGAAAAGAGATACCGCGCTTTTTTCGGTACTACATGGATGTGTGTGTGTGTGTGTGTGTGTGT
>Ga0157364_1007714_pt1 | contig 11149 bp, 10 predicted proteins | sample AttsexASBM2_FD_111476 | JGI IMG/M metagenome (GOLD analysis project Ga0157364, IMG submission 111476) | Fungus gardens microbial communities from leaf cutter ant in Ribeirão Preto, State of São Paulo, Brazil - Atta sexdens ASBM2 | ecosystem: Host-associated > Fungi > Mycelium > Unclassified ...
CACACACACACACACACACACACACACACACACACACACACACACACACACACACACACACACACACACACCCACACACACACACACACACACACACACACACACACACACACACACACACACGTGCGCGCATGCACGCACGCACACACACACACACACATACAAAACTATATTAAGGTAATTCAACCATAATTAATTTTAACATAAACAAAGTTAATTGTAATTTAATTTATTAATGATATATTCTTTTTTTTATTTTATTTTATTTATATATAAATATATACATATAAGTTCTATATAACCTTAATAATAATATTTCTTTAAATAAATGTAAGTTTTTATGAAGATTGCCAGCTTCCATTTATTTTTTCACTCGTATTCCTTTCCCTCTAACGCCTGAGGTCGCATGAGATCCAGTCCCAGATTCCAAAAGGATTAAATTCCTTGACCCAAAACAGTAGGACCGACGTTTGCACTGTTCATCGGAATAGGTATCATAGCGTCCCTTCAGGATGTTGACCCATATTCCGGGACCGAAAAGGTGCGTATGACTCACAGGTGTTCGCCTTCTCGTATATGTGAGATAGAATCTAGACGTCCTTCCATATCTTCTTCATTCTCCCTCATTGTCTCCTCGACTTAAACTTCCAAAGGTTTGGACGTAACACTAGCCTTTCTGATTTTTCTACGAAAGCTTTTCCCTCGCTGCGGCATAATGACATCAGAGTAAACTTACGTCGGCGATACCACGCGCTCACTTAGCGATAGAAATATACGTAGATCCCGAGCCTCTTTGTCACGAAGATAAATTTGCGTCGCACCGCGATGAGATCAGCTTTTCACCTCGCCGCGATACTCTTCGCTGAGCAAGCTTATGCGGGGGTACGCTAACGCGAGCGCTCGTCCACCTCCGTCGCAATTATCCTGCCCTTCTAAAATTATTTCCTTTCGCGTATTCTAGAAATCAAATGACGTTTTTTTCTTTTTGCTTTTGAAATTGCGCGCAGAGATCGATCATTCATTTCATAAAATGGACGCAAGAAACATCCTTGGACGTCGATCATATGCGGGTCGATCAGTTGTGGGATCTTTGTGAAGGCTTTTCTCCGGCATTTATCTCTCATATCCAATGCATTTTGAGAGAGTTTTGTTTTATTACGCGGAATGACAAGAAGCCTATCAATTACAATACGTAAAAGACATACATGTAAAAGAATTCGAAGAAAGCATTAGGAATGCAGCAATACTAAAACGACGAAGAATATAATTGAATTTCCCGAGGGATTATCATGTCCGGAAGATTATTCGAACGATTCTCTTTCTCTGAAATTAATGATAATCGACGATCTTGTAAGAGAATCATCGTCATGCGATGCGATCGTGGATTTTTTTAGCCAAAGACAATCATTACAAGAATTTCAGTGTTATTCTTATCTCGCAGAATTTATTCCATTATCGTGGTCAACGTAATATATCACTTAATGAATTACGTCGTTTTCAAAAATCCACGCAATCACATTCAAATTCTTCATTTAGCGCGTCAAGTTTATCCCGATGATCCGAAACTCTTAGAAAAAGCATACTACGACACATCGAGACGGGTATTTGTTGCTCGATCAAAACAATCAATCCTGGACGAGTATCGATTTCGAATGTATTTTTCCCGAGGATACGATTCAATACGTCTACGTGCCGCATAGATCATTTTTTAGCGGATTCGTATAAAAGTTGAGAGAACGAGTAATCATACGTGTCAGTCGTAGATTTTTCTCGCGATGAAAGTGACGAGAAATAGCACAAAGCGACGAAAATCGCCACACATTCGATCGGTAAGAGAAACGCCTGTCTCCTCGCAGCGCTCTATCATTTGAACAAAATTCAATCTTTTTACGCAACGTTGACGAAAAACTCGTTGTATTTGTGAATGTGTTTTTAATACACTCAAACGTTTCGCTCAAGCAGTGTGAAAAAAATCGATTAACGAAATACAAAAAGACTCTGCATCGCGTCGTTGCAAAACGTAGTAATTGGAAGGATAAAAGAAAGCTGTTAATTCAGCGAAGAGGATTTTATATTATTATTGGGTCTATATTATCGACTTTATTATCACTAATTATCGAAGGAACGAAATAGTAGAGATAAAACGTTATGGAGAGAGCTAAAAAAATGATTTTAATTTCGACGGAAAATCTGGAGAGAATGCATCATCAGTTACGTCAAAATCCAACATCATTCTTTGACGGAGAGTCAAAAGAAATAACAGTATCGCAAAACATCGGATAACATCTCGAGCACTAATAATACAGCGCAAATCTCAGGAACTCATCTAATATGACTCGACTACGGAGATGAGTCATATTCTTAATTCCGACTGACCGCGTGACGAAAGAGAGAAGTGGAAAATGTCAGATCATGGCGATACCTACGATTTATCCAAGAAACGCGAAGACAGAAAGACGTAAAGAAAATGAAAATACAGAAGACAATGCTACATGAAATGCCTGATAACGAGATGAACGATGGCATTTTTTGCGATCTCACGCAAATATCCCATATACCACCATCACATTCCATTAATAACAGATATTATTATGAAAAATTTCGAAATTTCGAAATTTCGAGCGAGCATAATCATACGATGAAAAGTATCGAGGAAATACTGGAAAGCGTACCGAAATCTTATTCTCGTAAATCTTATTATATTCATGCACACTTACTGATGAAATATTTGTTTCGAAAAATTGTGCCTGATAGAGTTAGTTGAGACGAGCAAAGAATCGTGACTATAGATGGCAATGTCATCATAAAAGATTCGAACATCGCTGACTTAATAAACGATGCAATGCGCGAGAGAAAAACTGTGAAAACAGTGGGTAGAATTAGTTTCACGATTATTCCGTTGAACATATCTTCTGCACTGGTAAGAAATAAAAGATTATTGTCCATGCACGATGTTGCTGTAAACAACGTAAAACTTCGACTTCGCGCGAGTTTCACGCCTTTTATATCGAAAGCATGAGTTCCGCGTCGATTGTATCGAGAGTACGAGGAAGGAGAAAAATTACGAACAAAAAATAGATGAGGAAAATTCATTGATCCTTTCTCACGAAAAACTGATACCTCCGTATCTTTGCAAACGGGAAAAAATCGGTTACTCGATTGGAAAAAACTGAGATAATGATGACATTTGAAAAACTATGCTACGATCCGTCGCATTATGTGAGCTATTCGGCAGTGGATAATCTAACTAATGCCGTTAAACCGAATTTCTCGCGGAGAGAAGTTGTACGCTGGCTCGAATCACAAGACGCGTACACGTTGCATTGATCATTGCGTAGAAAATTTCCACGATTGCATTATAGCAATATATATATATATATATATATATATATATATATATATATATATATATAATAACAAACATTGACGATATGTGGGAGGCAAATTTGATTGAACTCCGAAATCTAAAAAGTTACAATAACGGTTATTCCTATCTGTTAATGATTATCGATGTACTAAGTAAATACTGGGTAGAATCGTTACGCAACAAAACGAGTAATTGCGTGATAAAAGCTTTCTAGCGCGTATTAGCGAAAAGCGAAAGACGAGTACTCATATACTTGTAAACGGACAAGGGCAAAGAATTTGTAACGCAATCAATGCAGAAATTTCTTTAAAAAAACGACATATGTTTTCGAGTAACTCGCAACGCGAACATTAAAGCTGTCATCGTCGAGCGCTTCAACAAAACACTGAAAGAGCGAATGTGGCGTTACTTCATAAAAACTCATGATGCTACATCGATGTTCTTCAGGATATTGTACGCGCTACAATCATATGCGTCACTCGTCCACGAGAATGCAACTAACAGTAACGGGAGAAAATGCATGTATCGCTCATGAAATATAGCTCATCGTTGAAAAAATGAAACGTTAAAAAAACGTGCGCGAAAGGTTAAATATCGTTGGAGATCTCATCCGTATAGTAGAACGAAAGACGTCTTCGAAAAAGGATACGAGACTAAGTGGAGCGAAGAGATATTTCAAATTTATCGTATTTTCGATTGGTGAAATCCTCACGTGTACGAACTGCGAGATTTAGCAAACGGTATTTTTTATGAGCAAGAATTAACTCAAGTTAAACTTAGAGGAAGAATAGTGAGAAAAACTTAGAGGAAGAACAGTTTATCGTCGATCGCATGATAAACAAGTGTTAGTTAGCTGGCGCGGTTATCTCAGTAAGTTTGATACTTGGATTCTGGCTTCGAGTTTAATTTCTCTTCGCGATTGAGGAACAATTTCTTCTGATATTTCCGAGTAATAGCAGTGTGCGTTTTCCGGATAATACATCGTCCTTTATCACGGAATTACCTCACTCTATAGTGTTATATGGGCAATGGGAAGTTGCGATAAGCGAGATTCAATTTCTTTGTAGCTTTTTACATGTAACGAAAATGTGATCAGATTCGTCGATGTTAAAACCCGATGAGGGGACAAATGGTGCGTTTATGACAAAAGAAGTTACATTTCTAAATGGAATTTATAACGATATGAGCTTATTGATTAATATCGCGTGTAAAGTTGCCGCATTTTTATTTCGAAATAGCAAAAAGCGTCTAGCGGTAAAGTTGATAAATATTAATTGCGATAAAAAATGCAAAATACTACATCATAACTTTTCCAATAATCTTCTACGAATGCTAGGTGCATCAGCAATTTCCAGTAAACACCAATTTATTCCAAGCTTTCAATACATAAACCTAATTCGAATGAAACAGAAGAGAAAATTTTTCTTATTCACGGATTTAATAAGGAGAAAAAGAGTAGCGAAATTCGAATATCATGGATATAGTCATCGATATACAAGGTTTTCGCGATGTCGAAGAAAACTTTATTTTGAAAAAAATCGCGATTCTAGCGATTAATGCGATGTCACCGGACACTGAATTATGACGTCATCTTGTCCATTTAATGATTTACCTGAAAGAGTAAGATGAGAAAACAACTGGTTTACATGAAATTATCACGGAGTCGAATAGTTCGATGGAAACGTCAATCCAAAAAATTTTACGATACATCTGACATTACATGACACGCACACTACATCTATACCAGAAGACAAGAGAAAACACGTTATCTGAGTAATCTACTCTCTAGAATCATGTATAATCTGAAAGGAATTTTTCCGGCTTTCAAAAATCTATCAGATTTCGAAAGTCATGAACAACGCTGCACGCATCACGGATTTTGAGCGTCAAATCACATTGCCTTACACAACGCTTACAAATTGAAACGCTAACTAACTATACAAAATAGCAGCAATTCAAATTACGATAGTCTTCCCTCAGAAAATTGGAGCGAGAGCGACGTCAAGAGCGAAAAGACAGACAGTGGGCATTTTTCAATTCAATTTAAAAATCAGAAATCATTTACAACATTGAAGCATAGAAGAAAAATATCGTGATAGAAAAGACGAATCAGAGTGAGGAGCAACAGACAAGGAGACAAAAGATCTTCCAAAATTCGACTCGCCGACTGGTAGAGATAAAACTGACACTAATGTCTCACAATCATCGAGCATTTTTGAAAGCTCCACATCGCACATGCCGGCAAAAGAGATACATTTTAAATTTACGCAAATATTTTCTCTCTCACGCTCTTCGATGACGAGAAATAAATTCGCTGGAAGTTTTAAATGCATTACATCATCTCATCAGTGTCCGACATGCGAGGGTCTATCCTGCTGAGGGTGTGGAGAGATCGACTGCCATTGTCGCTAACACGGACGATCACAATCGACCTGGCGAACACTAAGTTGCCTTCTACATCAATAAACACGGAACAGGAATATATTTCGATAGCTATGGCTTGCCGTTCTTAGATCCAAGATTCTTCTTACGATTTCGACGAAACTCCACCGTATCGCTGAAATACAACACTACAAGGAATACTTTCTCAAATTTGTGGACAATACTGCTGTGTATTTCTACATTTTATGTGTAATGACTATAATCTTAGCTAGTTTCTTAATCTATTTACTTCTGATTATAGGCGAAATGACCGATTAATCGTACAATTATTTCATAAAATTTTTCTTCATTGTAAACATAAATTCATAAATTCTTATGTTGTATGTCGTCATGTTCAAACGTGTACTCTTTCAAAAAAATAAAATAACTATTTCATGTAATATTTTAAATAAATGTTTTGAACTTGTAAATATCACCTATTTCTTACTCCTACCCTCCCCACCCTCATTTACAATAGATACATTTTCTCCCGTATTACAGACTTAGATAATATATATTAAATACATAAAAGAAAAAATTTTTTTAAAGTAAAAGTGCTCGAAGACATCGCGCCAGTTGAACATGTTCGTTCCTGTTTTACTTCCTTCCATTTTTCCTAGCAAAAAGTAAGACTCTCTCTAGACTCCCTAATTTTCGTATAAGATTTCATCTCTCATAAATAAAAATGCCATTCACAAATGCCAACACGTCAGAGACATTGTGCCGCGCCAACAAAAAAAATGACTGTCATAAAACCGCCCGCTATTCATGCTCAGTATTCGTACTCTGTTCTCACGACAAAAAATACTACAGCCCAATCTCCACTTACCATTTTTTCGGACTTTAACCTCCATTTTGTCAGAGATCCTCTATCACCCCCCTTTCTCCAATCACCTCGCGGATAGATACAGTGCGAGCCAATCAGATCTTTGGGCAAGTATAGGGCGAACCAATCAAAACACACTATTTAATTATCCTATTACCCGTGCCCTTCACTCCTCGACCAATCAGAGCGCGCCCTTTTCCTGATTGATCCGTCTAGGCCATACCCATGACGTGGAGGAAGTTTGTTTTGACGCTTCATGGCTGTCCACATACTACTATACAATGCACATGAAAAATTGTAAACAATTAAATATGTCATAAATTGTTTAATATGATTTATACTATTCTGGATTAATGGGAGAGGTACACTATTACTACACTTTATTAAAACTTATATGTTATTTAGAATACCCCCCCTTATTGATGTTTAGGGCCGCCGAGCGATTAAGATTGCCGAGAAAGCATTTTCGATCTCTTGAAACAAGTGATTAGTGTGAGAAGGAGCTCACTGTCTCATTCACTCTCGGCGCGCCGCAGGCGAGCACACGGACTCGTGCTCACATGAGTGTTCGTGCTTAAATGTGTGGCTACCGATTTTGCCAGACTGCCGTCTGATTCTGTGTCGCTACTGTAAACGCAGAGTTCTTGGCTGAGTAATCAGTAGTCAATAGTCATGCTTTAAATGACAATGATGCATATCGTCAAGCGCGAACGATTTCTCATACATATGACAATGCGTAGCATTGTTAAATTTTTCCCGGCCATCTCGCGTGAAATCCGCTATGGGTACGTTAGCCGAAATTATGGAGTATACACTGTGCGCTAGATTTTTCAATTCTTCTGCGAACTACGCGATGCAGTCTTTATCGCGGCGAAAGCGATACATGGCTAATGTATTGTCGTAGGAACAATGCACGTAGTATCCGAACTAAACACGTTATGATGATACGTGTATGTAACTGATTCAAGATCCATCTTTTCCAAAGCGCACTCTAAATCGGCGTAGACAACGAATGAAACGCACTCCTTCCTGCAGTGATTATCGAAACTCAATCATTTGTCATCCTCATTTGGCAACCTGATCGCACAATCATTTAATTTTTCGCAGTCCTCGCTGTATGTATCTCTAATTTAGTGTTCGAACTGAAGTGCAGGCATCTGAAAAAACCGAAAAAATTAATTTATTAATATTAATATTATTATTATTGTTATTATTATTAAAACCGATGTATAACGTAAATTCCTGTTCCTGTTTTTTAAACCGGGTGTAGAATGGCAACAACAGACCATGCGAAACACACATTGTCCGTGATTTGCACGTTGATTACCATTCTCTTTAGCATAATTTCTCCCGAGAGTTTGATATGATATCCAGCGTACAGAGGATTGTGCTTATTTATTTCACTGTTCACTGTTAAATTCAGTATATATGCGACAATGCTATCACGTTTCTGAAACTCTTCCAGCGATGATAAGGTAGGCTCGACGATGTGCAAAACGTACTACTCGCGCAAATTGGTACATTGAAAGATTTCAAAGTTCCGGGTGGCGATATTCTTATTCACACGTTTATAGCTTGCCACGAACTCACCATTGTTTATTTTTATAAAGTCATATCGTTGCATTATACTATGCACGCTAGAGCACAATTTCACTCGCATCTTCGAGGAATCAGCGAGATTCGATATATTTAGAATTTATCATCGTGCCCATCAGAATATGACTTTTGAACGCCGTTTCGATCCAACGGAGTTCGTACCCGGCGCCCGCATGTATGAATCTTCTGCGCACAAATTCCTTCAGACTCTCTAGCCGCGCGATACATGCGATCAGTGATTGTCTATTACGGATAATCGCGATAATCGCGTTTGATACGACTCTGCTCCTCCAATGATTTTATAAATAATTTCGTCGCATCGCTGTTCTTACACGCTGTATTCGTTTAAAGCTTGCTCGCTCAAATCGTGCTCCATGTTGTCACTTACGTTGTCAAATTGACTAATGCCGTTATTTAACTAAATCTTGTTATTTTTATATTATTATGAGTGCTATTTTTATTAATGATATCATCGCCTAGATTTCATGTCCTGAAAAAATTCTCACATTACGCTAACAAAGCAGTTGTATATTAGCAAATGTACTATTTGGCAACGTCGCATTTGTATCAAATTATATTAATGATCATCATTCTTGAAAAAAATCTTAAATTACACTAACAAAGCTGCTGTATATCAGCTGATATTGCACTATTTGGCAACGTCGCATCTCAATTATATCATATTGGATTGTTCAAAAAGTCATTGCGTTTTTTTTATTTGATTTTCAGGTGTGTTTATTTAATATACGTAATGAACATTAATCAATGATATATTGGCCGTTTTGTTCGATAACCTTCTGCCATCTCTCGGGCAACTTCATAATACCACGTTCATAAAACTTCCCATCCTTCTCTGCGAGAAACTTGTCTAGATGCTATTTGATGAGGTCTTCAGAAGCAAACATTTTACCATTCAAGGAGTTTTGCAAGGAGCGAAAGAGATGGAAGTCTGATGGTGCAAGGTCTGGGCTATACGATGAATGTAGTAACACATCCTAACCATGTTGTAACAATTTTTGCCGAGTGACCAAACTTGTGCGTAGTCTCGCATTATCGTGATGAAACACCTTTACGATTGATTAGCTCGGGACGTTTCTGTGCGATGGCATCACTTAATTTCTGCAGCTGCTCACAAACATCGGAATTAATCGTTTTGTTCTTTGGAAGTAGCTCGTAGAAAATGGTCTCTTCCAATTCCACCACATTGACAGCATTACCTTCTTTTGGTGGATCTCCGCCTTTGCTTGCCTTTCCGGTGCTTCACTTCGTCTATTCCAACTTCTTTTTCGGCTGACATTGTTGTAAATAATCCATTTTTCGTCGCCTGTGATCATACGCTTTAAGAACGGATCGTTTTCTTCGCGTTTGATGAGTTGATCGCAGACGCTCATGCAATTCGTCAGATGAATTTCTTTCAACTCATGAGATACCCAAACATCGAGCTTCTTTATGAAGTCTAGCGATTTCAAATCGACCATGAACACTTTCAACGGATACTTTTAGAGTGACATCAAGCTCCCGAACCGTTGAATGCTTATTGCTTATTTGCTTGCATCAATGCTTTCATTTCATCATCGTCAATCTTGGAAAGTCTACCGGAGCGATGAGCGTCTTTGACTGAAAAATCACCATCACGGAATTGGGCAAACCAGTTCTGACACTGGCGTTTTTTGACGACATTTCTGCCGTAAACTCGACGCAACTTTTCCCTTGCTTCAGTTGCTTTCTTCCCTTTTTTGAAGTAATAAAACAGAATATGGCGAATATGCTCTTCAAAATTCTCCATATTCGAACCACAATTGCAAGCACAAAATTCGACCGAATCGCGTCAACTTTTTTTTTGGTTTTTAGGTTGAGTGTCAACAACAAAAACGCGCGTAAACATTTGACATTCATGTTACGCTCGCATACAAATAAACGGACAATGCCATCTATTGGAAAAAACGCAATGACTTTTTGAACAACAATATATATATTATTTGGCAACGTCGCATTTGTATCATATTACATCATGTCATTGCGAAACATGTTGAATTTAAAAAAAAAATTCTTATATTACGCTAATAAGGTCATATTGAAATTTGCAGATTTGCTGATGTTGCAATTTGCGATGTCAGATTACATTAATGTCATCACCGGATGTCTCTAAAAATATTTTGTTATAAAATCTGACATTTGCATTTTTTGATCATTGACCGGAAATGATCATATAAATACCTGCGAGAATTTTTTGCGGAACGTCAGTCTGTGTAAAAAATGTTTATCGTAATTGTTCATCATTCCCGCGTTTGATTTGCAACTGGAAACTTGATTTCCGCAATGTGTTAACGCATTAATACTTGGTATTCAAAATACCAAATATAATAGATTCCTCATTAGGATTACATTTCAATAAAAACGTTTTAGTAAAAAGATCTGGAAATAAAATATGAAATTAATGTACGTACTCTAGGCATGTCACCGTTGATTTTTTTATCTTGATGGAGACGTATGTTTATTACCTGCATATCTTTTATCCGCCGAATTTTAAGTCTGAAGATTCTCTCTGATAATAATGAATAAATTGAGAGAGATAAGATTTAAAAGCGGTTCGTGTGACATTATTGCATCAGACACTCAGAAGACATGAATTCATACATTCAACCGTATAAGTATTTTATTTATATTTGTTTGTGAAAAATTTTTCTCTATGGATGACTTATTTGTTTGTTCTTCTCCATTGTAGCGCGTCTTACATATATAATTGAAAGGACGACAACATTCATATTAGAGCGGAGGAGATATTTAAAAAATATGCGATAATATATATATATATATATTAGGTGTACAAAAAAGTCCTGAGCTTTAGATTTGATACAACCGAAATAACAATTTAAATTTTATATATCTTCCCGCCTTTTTGTGGTTTTAAAGCGTTAACATTTGGCCTTCTAAAATGC
>Ga0157364_1007715_pt1 | contig 11149 bp, 3 predicted proteins | sample AttsexASBM2_FD_111476 | JGI IMG/M metagenome (GOLD analysis project Ga0157364, IMG submission 111476) | Fungus gardens microbial communities from leaf cutter ant in Ribeirão Preto, State of São Paulo, Brazil - Atta sexdens ASBM2 | ecosystem: Host-associated > Fungi > Mycelium > Unclassified ...
TCCTGACGCAATTAAAACGTTTTTTTTTTAATTATTTTAAATTGTTTTATAATCAGTTTTCTATCAGATTGAGAAATAGTTAAAGGATTAACATTCTGTGTGCATATTAATAAGGCCATAAAAAAAAAAAATATATATATATATATATATTTATTTTTAACTTCTTCAAAATTACCTTCGATTAGTCAAAATTTCGTTTGGATCGCCTAAATTGAATTACCTAGTCTTTGTACCTATAATAATTATCTCAGTGAACAACCTGTCATATTGATATTATATAATTATTGAAAGATATATAATATTATAGAGAGAGAGAGGTATATACATGTATATATTATATATATATGTATATTCATGTATATACCAGATATAACCCATTTTAAACGACGATTCCAAAAATAACTCTTAAAAAATGCATTAGAGAAAAATGTTTTAAATGAAAGTAGAATGGTTTCGAGGGGAGTGTATTTTGATTACGTTGGTTTTTTTTCTAGATCAAGGTGCCAAAAAGATATAAAGATCCTTTATTTTTTAAAATGAAATTATATGATTTTTTAAATTACAATATGATTCCTTTAATTATTCTACATACAAAAATATTAACGTAGGTGTTGAGAATCAATTGGTGTAAAGAAAATATCTATTTTGTTAAAATACTCTTTCTTAGCATTATCCAAAATGAATATAAAGAGAAGATACTTGATTTTCGTAAATCCCTTTGCATCAGCATATTAGGATGACTTGAAAATAAAGTATAAATCACGTAAACTATTGGTTCTTTGATCTCTACCTTAATACTTTTGTATGTAGAATAATTAATTAGAGGAATCATATTGTGTAAACGAATCATATAATTTCATTTTAAAAAGTGAAGATGATTTTATTTTTTTTTTGATAACTCCACCTAAAAAAAAAACGACGTGACCAAAATATGTCTCCCTCGAAACTACATTCCATTTTCACCTGAAACATTTTTTTCTAAAATACATTGTTTAAGAGATGTTTATAAGATCGACGTTTTAAATGGGACACTTAGTATTTATAAATCTATTATACTATGGACACACACACACGTGCACGCACGTATACATAAACATACCTAAATTATTTTTAATAATAATATAATATCAATAATAAACCTATTTTTTTTTAAACAAATCTTTCAGAACGGATAGCGCAAAAACTGATTAGAGAAGGAGATACATTTTATAAGTTAGCGGAACAAAGTGAGTAAAATCAATTCTAATTAACATTTTTATTATGTTGCTCATTTATTGCTAAAAAGTTGTTAAAGAAAAAATTTATTGCTCTGTCGGTTTTTTTGTTAAATGATGTTCCGCTAAAAGATTAGCGAAACAATATACATATAATAAAGTCGATCTACGTAAAAATAATGTAGGAATTTGCTGTTAATTCGTTATTGTCGAAATATCCTAGTTTTGAATCCATTATTTACGATATAAATGCCAATAATAAAAATAAAAATAAAATAAATTATGCAGGCGGAATAAAAATAAATTACCAGTAAAAAACTTGTAGCTTGCTTAAAATTGGAACTGAGATGTCTGAATTTGTTGTTCTCGAAATATGCAAGTTACGAATTTGTTGCGAAATAAATATAAGTAATAGCGGAAAATATCACCCCTATTAACCTAAATCTCTCCTATCATAAATCAAGTTCGGATCTGATGTTATTTATGTGCTAATTTAATCTTCTCTAGTCCAAATTTTGTTGCTTAAATCAAGATTTTTCGTTGTTATTTATATTTATTTTGCAAGCAACAAATTCATAACTTGCATATTTCGAAAGCAATAAATTTAGACGACATCTCAGTATCAATTTTAAATAATAAATTTTTTACTGATACTTTACTCTTATTTTGCTAGCACACTGAGATTTAGTGTTGTTATTTACATTTATTTCGTAGATAATGGATTCAAAATTAGGAATTAGGAAATTAGGAAAATTATAAATTGTTATTGAAAAGTGTAATAACAAATTCAACAAATTCTTTTCTTGAGCAACTTGTTTGTTAGCAACAAATGAGCAATAAATGAAAATGTTAGTTAAAATTGATTCTGCTAACTTTGTTCCGATAATTTATAAGATGCGAAGGAGATTAATCCCGTGGAGATATTTGTTCAGAAGGACGAGAACTACATATATTCAAAATTAGCAAATTTAGCTAATTTGATCAGAAAACCAATTTTCGTAAGGTAAGTACGGGGTCCTTTGGGTTATTCTTATTAAAATATATATAATATTCTCATTTTGAAAAATACGAATTACGTTATTTTGGTTCTTTGAAATTAATTAGTGTCTCTTACTTAATATAAATTAAATAGATCTTTCAGACTCAGCGTCAGAAATTAAGTTATAAATTTTGATATTAGCTCTGGGATTCAAAATACTATAATCAAAATACCGATAATCAGTGATCAAACGCGCAAGTGATCGCTGATAACTTATCGTATGACTTCTTGAAGAGATTCTCTGTTCAATGACATCTGCGATTGATTTAAATATAATCGAGAGAGAAATGACATACTAACAGATAACTCTCTATTCTGTAGCATTAACTATAGAACGCAGCCTCGCAATGAAGACTTGCGGAAGTCATAACAAGTGAGAAATGATTCCCAGAAGTTTCAACTTATTCAATCGAGTATATACTTCAGAAAGATAGTTTTCTTTCCTACTTTTATTATTTATATTCCTATTAGTTTTGCGTTAAATGAGGCTCAAAGGACATGAAACGTACAGTTGGAAAATAAATAAGTCATTTGACATAAATTACTAAGAAGCTTAAAGAGCAAAGAGATCACATTAGGAAACATGTCAAGACATATTATATTTCCGACATCCAAAGCAAAAAGAAATTATGATGTCCGATCGAGGATTGCATAGCAAGAAGAAATTTATGTTATGATGTTCCGACTAAGAATCGAAAAAGATTAAGAGTCTATTAATTATCGGAAAAAAAATATTCAATCAAAAATATAAAAAATATAAGAAAAAGTAATTTATACAGGAAAACCTGGAAAGAGACATCCGCGTGTCTTCTAAACTTCCAATCGATATCTGCTAACTCATGTTACCAGACAAAATGCGAATCAATAATACGGAATTTAATACTAAACGAATAACAATGATCATGAATTATATAAAATTCAATTATATCGTATACACCTACGTATGAGAAAGCGGAAAACTTGTCTGTCGGCCGTGCCATAGTGGCATCAGTTAAATATTCCTTATGACGACATGAACTTCAGTTTAACTTGATTTGACCTGTACAAAATAATGACAAATAGAAGGCTAGAGAGCATTGTGGACCACAAATACTTGTATATGTCCGCTCATGGAGGCTGCGTAAGAGAAGTCTTTGGTCAGAGAGGGACAGACTCGGACGGAGTTGATAAACGAACACAACGCTGACTGACCGTGATTTCGACAAATTCGCATTCGTTGTTATCACCGCGCTCCTTCGAAAGGTGAATCGTAAGCTTCAAAAGCGCGTACGGTGATTTAAAGTTCGCGTTTCTTTCCTGAACGCTGCGCGTCGCCGATTTGGGCGTAACGGGACGAGATCGAGAGAAATCGACCGAAGGAAATCACGCGTACGTATTGATACAATCGCGTTGATCGCGAATAATGCGTTTATTTTATGCGGCCAATTGCAACGGACATTAATGATCATATAACGCCCGTAACGCATATAAATAATTTATGCGCTCCATATCCACCCTCTCCCTAATACATATTAATATGAAATTTATCAATAACAAAATTTATAACTCGTGAATAATTTAGCATTCGACCGCGCGCGTATTCGGGCACTGATGACTGTTCAAAGTTTAATACGGTTATAGAACGTATGTCAAATTAATGCGTCGAGCGAAAATCTTTTCGTTTCACCACACTCGACTTAATTTTTCTCTCTTTTTTACACTAGGCTGCTCCTCTGTAAACAAAATACGTATTCATTAGTTTGTACGAATGTAAAGCGCTTTGATTTAATAAAAATAAAGTGCAATAGATAGAAGAGACAGGTAAACCGCTCCTAATATTCTGGAGAACAATAATTTGAATAAATTTTTGTATTTATTAATCTTTTTTTTTTGCAAAGCATTATATCAAAGCAATCTAAAGGCTGTATATAGACAAAATATGTTTATTTTGAGTTTATAGAATACTGAAAAAATTTTTGCTAGTCAATTTAATAGTACTATCGCAGTTTCTATCGCTGCGTACGTTAAAAAGATTGAAAAGAGCGTTGTCGCATCGTTGGGAAATCGAATGGATTAAGTGAAAGTTTTCTTGACGAGCAGTTCTCTTGGTAAATATGTACTCGTCGGTTTTAGAGCATTCAAGATTTGATAAAACGCTTCGGCACTAGATTCTTTCAAGATCACGCCCGTACTACGAAAACACTCGATCTCTGATGCTTCGTACAAATTTTATTATTGACAAACATCGGCGATAGAGACAAATCGCTGCATAATGGCCAAATGAAGTCGATTGGAATATAGGTTTCGCGAATGAAAAAGGAGTTCGAGCTTTTGGAAACTCGATGATCGCCAAGAGGGTTGCTATAGCAACATGTTAGAAGAACCGATAAAATATTGTCCTTCGACGAAGGCAATGCCGAAGAAGTAGTAGTGGCGAAAAGCAATGGCTCGACGGCGATATCAAGGCATGAAAGACTGGAATAGATCAAGGTGCCAAGAGATGGGAGTATGCAAAAGAAAGTAGGAGTTACGTGAAATATATTTATCGAGTTGATAGAAGATCTGGATAAACTTCAGTGACGGCAATGAAAATCAGTGCACCATGTAAATACTGTATTATTTTCTTATTATTTTAACTCTTCGAAGCGATCTATTGAGTCCCACTCAATTTTATTTATATATATCATTTAAATAAGATTATTGAATATGTCTAACCATTTGTTAAATTGAATTGATATCGTAATTGATACAGATAATTATTACTTGTATAGAAAGATATTCTATTATTTCAAATAGGAATTTTAAGTTTTTCACTATTTTCATACATCCTTTTGTCAAAAATATTAAAAAGTTTAATTATCTTTACACAATAACAATCTTATTGTACTATTCATGTAGCTACACAATCAATAGAAAATAGAATCTATAACAATTAAAACTGGATGTTTGTTTAAATAATTTGATGTTAATTTACATATTACGTATCCAATTCTGCTGAATTAATTTTTCAGTCTTGAAACGCTAGATATATCGATAGAACCGTAATACTATTAAATTGACTAGCAATTTAATAATTTGATATTAAATATGATACTAAACATAATTTAATGAAGGAGATACTAACTTAATGTTAAGTAATTCACTTTCAATCACGAATTTCTGCTAAACTGTTCGAGCACAAAAATTGGCACTAGAGCACGTAATTAGCATAAAAAGCACTTAATTCTGGCAGATGCCATTTTAATTTTTTATGGGAGAAGTGCTAACTTAATAGACATATAAACTGTACAAAAAAATAGCAAGTGCAAAAAATTGTTTATTTTCTTTTCATAGAATTCAGAGAATTTTTTTTAGAATTAAATTGATAAAAAATTCAGAAAAAAACCTTGAAAGCTTTATGAGAAGAAAATAAACAATTTTTATCTCTTGCTATTTTTCTATAAAGTTGACTTGAGTAGAAAATTATTGAAAATCAATATTCGGCGATTTTTAGTAATTAATGTTCTGTTTACTATTGTGAAAATTGCAAAATGGTAGATGACTTTTCGACTCATTGTCAGTATAAATGGAATGAACTAATGCCCAATTTCTTCATTTCCAGATAAGTTGCAGATAACTTTATCCAGGAAATATCCCATTGTAAATCTGGAAGATATCTCCTGGATATTGTTATCTAGAGGTGATCTAGAGGTATCTATACAAGAGCGCTTTGTCAATAATTGTGACACATTCTGTAATAGAAAATCCGGAACGAGCTCACTTCAAGTGGCAAGGTATTATTGTCGCCTTTTTTGTTACGCGTTATGATACGTCATTCTTCGTTCATATTTCAATAATTTTGAACTATTCGTGTAATTAAATAATTAATAAGTTCCCTAATCGATAAATCTTATTTTAAAAAATAATTTTTTAAAAATTTTGTTATGTTTCCTTTTGCAAATGAATAATAAAATAAAAATCAAAAATAGATCAATCTTCAGGGATTGATTTTGCCTCTTTAGTGTGAATTCGGGCAGCAAAAAAAATTGTTTATTATAATATATGTCAGGGTATCCTGTATATTATCAGGATTTTATAATTTTTTTATATTTTCGAGTTGGAGAACTTTCCTTGTTAATATATATTTCTTATGTCATTTTTCCTTGAAATTAATCAGTGCTTTTTAATTAACATAAATTAAATGACGTAACATCAGTAACTGCTGTTCAGCTATGAAAAGTTAAATTTAAACACGAGTGCTTACATCCAAACATATTGTCATAATACAATGGGTTGAAGCAATTTAAATTTTTTTGAAATGATTTTCGTTTTTAAATGCCTTATGTCGAAAGTGATATTAATGTTTAAATCAAATCGAGAGAAAAATTTTTGATAAGTATTTGTTATAATTATAATTATATGTTACTATGAATACGATTATTGTAATAACTGTAATAATTATATATATCTATAGTTCTGTCAACAAATATATAAAAACTAGAAAAGACTATAATTATAGTTATTATTATAAAAAATGATGAATTGCAATTACTACAATAATTTTACAATTTATACTAATTGCAATCATTTTTGTGGTAATAATAACTATAATTGTAATTATTTTCGATTGGTAACTGTGTACATGTATTTGTAGAATACAGAATTAGGCATATAATTATTAATAACATTACAGCATAATACAAAATAATAATCATAATCCTAGCAACGTGTAATTATAAGTACAAAAAATTTTTCTCTTAGTACAAATTGTCTACGACCGGTAGTTCCACAATAGTAGTCTCACGAATAATTCTTAACCGAGGTTCAACTTGTTTCTCTTCCCAATTCTAGAATTAGAATTAGACAATGAATAAGTTAAACCTCGGTTAAATATTAACTATATGAGTTGTGTGGAACTGGGCCTAAAAGGTTCTGTTCTCTAACAATGACTATTATTATCTAAATGTTTAAAAGTTATTTTAGAAATTCAATTAAACATTACATGCTTTTATATTCTAATATTGATTATGAATGGAAAATAGAATTGCATAATTTCACAAATTCGCTGATAATATGAAAAATATTGAATGAACTGATCAAATGAGAATTGGAATCGACACAGGACGGAAAGTATTCACTCGGCATTATCAGGCAATGTGGATAAACTAATTTGTATCCACTGATTATTTGGGTCAATGCAGGATAACTAAAAGCTTTTATCGCGCGAAGATAATGACGGATGGTAGCGGGAAAGCGCGCGGGGCAAATGCGCGTGACGCGTAATAACGTTCGACAGTGTTTATGCAAGTGTAGAATATCTCGGGATATGGAATATCGCCGCCGATATGCTACGCAAACGTTTTGGTTTACGATGGAAATTTAATATCAGGGTGATGCAAAGCATTATGCTGCAATAATATCTCGTGAATTCGTTTCTTCTCGCGGAATGCGATTGCGCGCGTACCGAAATACATAAAATTAAGCTCGAGGCGTTTTAAGCGAAAATCTTTCTCCCTTTCTCTCTCTTCCTCTCTTTCAGGTTCAAAGTGGAGAAAATAACGAAATTGCAAACAGATGAAAAAAACGTGATGTATGAATAAGTCAATTTTATTCTTGTATCAAAATCATTCGGTCATATTTACAACAATATAAATTACGAAACTCATCATTTTTTTCAAATTTTGAATATAGAATATTACAAAAATATATATTTATATTATGATATATGTATGTATCATAAGTTAAACTCATTTAATAAATTATTATTTTTCAAATGAGATATTTACGTATTTTTATTTAAAATATAATATTTTCAAAGTATTTTATTTGAAAGTTTGAGAATTTTGAATAATGATAATATTGTATGTTCCAAACCACCGCCGTAGTTATTAAATTGAGCAGTAATTTTAGACCAACCTAAAGGTAGTTTGTTTTTGGAAAATAAAGCGTTATTATTAGGTGAAAATTTTGTGCATACGATATTTCCTCGTATTGGAAGCCAAATAATATTGCACAATAAACAACTCCACGGTCCATTGCGTTTATTAATTACATCAATGCATCGTCACAAAGCGACAAGTATTAATTATTCAGTTAGAGCATCGCGAATAATGAATTAAATATTTTATTAAGATATAAAAGAACATTATTATAAAGTAACAGAGAATATAATAAACAGCTGAAAAATATTCTTTTGAACAGTTGTATAATATAATATAATGGTTAATTAAAAGTAAATTAAAGATTGAAATATATATTACCCTGAATGTTACATTCAATTTATATCTTGGAGGAAAAAAATATCGCGAAGCATTTGATTCATTTTCTTTTCCAGAAATATGAAATTCTCATTTAGAAAATGTGTAAATAATAATTATATAATAATTATATAAGTAAATAATAATAACGTATAAATAATAATTATCTGTATCAAATTATAATTACCAATTTAATTAACAAATAGTCACAAACATTCAATAATTTTATTTAAATAATGTATAAATAATGAAAAAAATTAGCAATGTGTGCGATACACACACATTAGAAAAAAACAGAAAAAGAAATAGAGATAAATCGAGTGAATGAGCGTCAGTCATGGCAACAATCAGATATAGGTACCTATTCGCTCATACGTTTTCCATCTTCTTTCTACTACACACATTTCAGATCATATGTATGTTGACATACATGTGATCGTATATTTTTTTCAACAGTTTCAGCTTTTTCGTAGTTGCAATATCTCTTTCTGTATCTTCTTTTCTCCATCTAAGATATCCATAAACACATCGACATCGCATACATATATATATATATATATATATATATACTATATATGTATGAAAAGAGAAAGAGGAAGACGAAAAAGCCAATGTCTATTATTTCAAATCAGTTGTCATTGTCAATGATAAATCGATAAAAATTATTTAAAAATGTGGAAAACTGAGACAGCAATTTGTATGAAAATTATTCACGCACGCGCAAGTTTGTCTTTTTCTATTAAGTTTAATAATTTTTAATAAATTTGCAAGAAAACATAAAAGAGGATAAAGAAAAAATTTGTTATATAAAAAAATTTTTAACAAGAAAAAGTTTAGTTTGCAAGATTTAAATATTGTTCTTCTTCGTTGTTGAACAATATGTAAACAAGTCAATTTTTACGGATCAAAAATTTCATTTATAATGGTTTCGCATCAATTACACGTTGGGCGACTTCCATTCAAGGCTAATGAAACGAGGCAGCAACAACAACGGCAGGACGCTCGTAAAAAAAATCTTTTTTTCACTGCCACAGAGTCGACGATTTCCGCCTCGTTCGCTCTTTAAATTTATCGTTCATTCATACCTATTTTATTCGACGGAACGAATCCGGAACTCGCTAGCAGCTGGCACAGTTCCAATTCAACTCTCTTATGTACTAGTCATAGCGATGATATCAGATGCATAGCAGACGCGAAATTAATTTCTATAACAGAGTAAATAATATTCCATCTGCAAAACTGCAATAACTTTTTACAATACTACTCTTACAAGCTTGCAGCATGTATTGCTTTTACTTTAATACTTTTTTATTTGGTAATTGTTGAGGACCTCATCTCCGATCTTGATAAAATTGGTCTCATTTGACGCGTTTTTTAAATAAACGAATAAACGAAAGCAAAAAAAGAGTCGCTTTGTTTCGCGAATCGAGATATTAATTGTTAAACTTGATACTCAGATTAGGAAATCTGTCACATCAATGGCATTAAAGGGTTACACAAAAGATCTGTTTATTATTACTGCACTCTGAACCTGTGCAATAAATTGAAGGGAAACAAACGTATATTTGTTTCACTTCAACTTATTGCACTATGTGTACCAGTTCAGAAAGTGCGGCAATAAAAAACAGACCTAAATTCTCTGCTTTATAAACATAAATTCTTTGCTTCACAAACACAAATTCACTGCTTTAAAAACACAAATTCACTGTTTTAAAAACACAAATTCGCTGTTTTAAAAATACAAATTCACTGTTTCATAAATACAAATTCACTGCTTTAAAAACAAAATTCACTGTTTTTAAGCACACAAATTCTTTGCATTAGCAAATGAATTTGTGTTTTTAAAGCAGAGAATTTTTTTTAAAACAAAGAATTTTTTTAAAGCAGAAAATTTGTTTTTGAAATCAAGAATTGATGTAATTGAAGTATAAAATCTTCATTTACATGGTCTCATGTTCCTCATCTACCGATGTGACAAATTTCTTAACCCAAACTTTGTGAACTTTAATAATTAATATCTCGATTCGTGAGACAGAGCGACACTTTTTTTGATTTGTTTATTTTATGCAAAATCATGTCGGATGAGATTAATTTTATTAAGATCGGAGACGAGGCCCCTAAATTCAAAAATTACCTTTTTATTTAAATAAATAAAAATAAATACCTTTAAAAAATCGACATTTATTAAAATAATTAATATGTATGTATATACGTATAATTGATTACTATATTAATATATAATAATTATAAATATATTTATATAATATATATTTATGTAATATATAATTATTGGGAGACACGGTTTGTATTTTGCGCTAAAACGAGCAGCGTAGCGACATGTCCGTGTATCTTTATGCGAACCGTCGAGATTTTCCAATTATGTATATATTAAATTTATTATATAAAGTATATACACATGTATACATACACATACGTAATGTATATGCACATACGTAAATTTTCATGGATTAAATCAATTAATTATATTTCTTTAAAAATAATGTTTTGACAAAAATGTATTTATAAAATAATTATTCAGGATGTTTACTGGTTCAGGATGTTTGTAAATAAAATTCTCTGAAAATTCTCTCAGATTTTCCAGTAAGTATTTTTGTTCAAAATTCCAAATAAAATTAGAGAATTTTTTGATGTAATTTTAAAATAAATTTGAGTGTAAGCAA
>Ga0157364_1007716_pt1:0-10000 | contig 11148 bp, 10 predicted proteins | sample AttsexASBM2_FD_111476 | JGI IMG/M metagenome (GOLD analysis project Ga0157364, IMG submission 111476) | Fungus gardens microbial communities from leaf cutter ant in Ribeirão Preto, State of São Paulo, Brazil - Atta sexdens ASBM2 | ecosystem: Host-associated > Fungi > Mycelium >...
ATATATATATAATTTGTTCTATACACACAAAATCTTGCAGATAACATCTTCAATTATCTTTTGATCAAAAAGATTGGAAGATTAACATGCCGATTAACTTAATGTTAATTAATTAATCGAGTGTTTCCATAAGTTTGTATAATTTTTATTGCTGAAAAGTTTGAGAGAAACGCTTGATGTTGATACAATATGGAAATGGTAAGAATATTTATAGTGTGTAATAGAACTTACAGAAAAAAAAATATATACATAAACGAATAATAAACGTAAGTTACAAGTGGTGCTTATGTGAATCTTAACTTTAGTGCTCTCAATAACGGTCAACAAGAGTTATAGATCCTATAATTATAAGCGTTCATAATCGTTACGATCATCTCGAAATTGAGTTTTAAAACTCAATGTGTATAGAAATAAACGAGAGAAACAGAGAGAGAGAGAGAAAGAGAGAGAGAGAGAGAGAAAGAAAGTGTGTGTGTGCGTGAGTGAGAGCGCGTTTAGAATTTTTAAGTATATGTATCATGATCCTAGGTACTCGGATATTATGACATTTTCATAGCATATTATCATTGATAAAACTTTGAAGAGGGAATAGAATAAACTGAAAATTACTTATTGTAATTAAATTTAATCAAATATTGTATTAACATATATACTTGCCCACAGGGTGAGTAGCAACGTCTACATATTTAGCTATACAGAAACATTAACTTAGTGTATTTTATTAAAGTGTAACTATGAATTTCTTTTTCAAATTATGAAAACATTAACATAATGTTATTCGAGCTATAGGTTGTGCAGAGGGATACTGACTATATCATACGGTCTTTATCCATATACATGTGATATTTGCTATTATTTAATATTTCTATGTAAAAGAAGCAATTTCAACGAATTGTTTGCGAAAATAAGTTTGTTTGCTTTTTGTAAGTTTAGACCTTTATTATAATATATGCAATATTTAGATCAAAGATTTACAATCCTTTATTCACAAAAGGAATACTAACATTTATTTGTATCGCTCAGTGAAATATACTATTGATAATTTTCATGAGATATATATTTTTTAAATTCGCACAAACATTGCATGACGTCTTTGTATGCGTCATGATTATTATAAGGGCAAATAATATTAGATATTTATATTTTATTCTCACATTGATACATGACAAAATCCGATGCTTCAAATTTTTGTATATTCTGAGTTTGTTATTGTCAGTTATTATTTCTTGCACTATACACAAAAGTAACAAATAAATTGTAACAAAATATTTGAAACTGTCAAAGTATAAAACGATTTTACAACTGAAAAAAAAAATTTTAAAAATCCAGTGCTAACTTCATCTGCACCCAACATTACGACCCAATTAGTTCTGAATAACTCATTTTCCAGACAATATGCATATATGTCTAAAAATGAGACATGAGATGTCTAGACGTTTGTAACTTCAAAACATTTGATTGACCAATCAGAAAAAAGAATTTTACGAATTCATCAATGAAAGGTTGCGATCCACTTAACGCTACAAATACTTCGAAGTTTTTGATTAACCAATCGAAAGGAAAAATTTTACTGACCAATGAAAGAATACTTTGAAGTATTCATAACATCAAATAAACCGTAACCAAAGAATGCTTCAAAGCACTTGTAGCATCATATTGATTGTATGTATCTTAAATTGTCAAATTAACAAAATTGAAAGATTACAAAATTCTTACTATGCTGAATTTAAGTCCAGTATGGTAAAATAAATAAGTATATTATTTTAAGAAATTGTAAGGAAAGATTTTAATGAAAGTATATTTATATATACAATTAACATGGATATGCGAAATACAGCCAAGGTAAAATAATTTGCACATATAACTGCATTTTCTTAGAAATTTTCTATTAAATTATTCAAAAGAAACATATATATATAGAGTTTTATAAAATGTAATAAATTGGAAAGCATTTTTATATTACAATAAGTAAATAAAAATATTAAACAATAAAAACTATCTTAGGTATTTTATGTACTAACATGGACATTTATTGCGAGCTACTATTTTGTATGGGGTAGTAATGAGCCAAGCATATCTGTTGCATCTATTGATGAATCTGGTTGGAACACAGATGAAATTTTTGCAAGTGAACTTACTCGTTAAAAAACAACAGAATGAAAAAGGATGATATGAAGGCATTCAATACTGCAGTTTCTTACAATTGGATACTATTTTAAATTTATATAATAACTTTATTCATTTTCCATCTCTAATCATGAATTAGCAAGAACAGAGAGTAATTTTATACTCAATTAAAGATCCTTGCATGAAATCTAATATATAAATAAATATATCTTTGTAGTCCTCAATCATAAAATATACAATATACTACATATCAACATCTGTTTTTTTACATATGTTATTTTTATTCAGAGATTATAATATAGACTTTGTGTATGTGTGTATGCATGCGCAAACATGCACGCACGCATATAAAACTAATGATTTTATTAACATTTGTTCATTTATGTACATGCATATAATATACATATGTGTGTGTGTGTGTGTGTGTGTGTGTGTATATGTGTGTGTTACACATACACACATATATAAAATTTTATTATTCATCTTTGTTACTAATTGTGGAATCACTTTCATGTACAGAATTTTTTTCATTCTCGCTATTTTTTTGATTATTTTGAAGCTGTGCTTGCCACATTGCATGATAAGTAGTACTATGTGAAATCAGTTCTTCGTGTTTGCCTCTTTCAATGATTTCACCATCTTTTAAGACGAGAATTTCATCCGCATGAATTATTGTGGATAATCTATGAGCTACAATGATAGTAGTTCGTCCAGCACATACTCTGCTTAATGCTGCTTGTATATTACGCTCCGCCTGCGTATCCAAAGCGCTTGTAGCTTCATCAAGTAATACTATTTTTGGCGCCTTTAATATTGTGCGTGCAATTGCGACTCGTTGTTTCTCACCACCACTTAACCGAAGACCTCTTTCGCCAACCTAAAAAAATAGTCAGAGTCTTAAGAAAATAAGCATACAATAATAAAAGAATTAATACAATTTTATTTTAAGTAATTTTATTGAAATTGTAAACATAGATTCGTTTTTTTTATAGTCGCACATCTAAATTGATTACACATCTAAATTTATTTACACTTGAACCATCGAAATTTATGAAACAAGAAAAGGTAAAAAAAAGATAGTAACATTTAAAAATTATATTAAAAAAAAAAATAGAATTCAGACAAGTCAATAGTTTTGACAAACCTGTGTTTCATAACCGTTTGGAAATGTAAGAATTCTCTCATGGATATCTGCATGTTTTGCAGCAGCAATTATATCTGCTTCTGGAGCATCAATACGACCATATTGAATATTATATCTTATAGTATTATTAAATAAAACTGTGTCTTGTGGAACAACACCTATAAATTGTGAAAATAAATTATGAGATATTCATCAAAAGTTTAACTTAATAGATAGATAATGAATAGATAGATAATAAAAAATTCTTTTGATGTAAAATTACCTATGTTACTTCTGAGAGACTCCTGTTTAACAGTCTTTACATTTTGTCCATCAATTAAAATTGCGCCTTGTTCTACATCATAAAAGCGAAATAGTAATCGTATTATGGTACTCTTTCCAGCACCAGATGGACCAACTAGCGCCATTGTTTTTCCTGAAGGTACAATAAAGCTGATATTTCTAAGCACGAGTTTCTCAGAACTATAGCCAAACGATACATTCGAGAATTCTATTTGTCCACATTTGACATCCAATAATTCAGCTCCTGGTGCATCTATTACTTCTTGCTCTTCCCGAAGTAATTCAAACATATTTTCCATATCAACGAAATTTTTTTGAATGGCTCTTAACAAAAAGAATTATTCAAATAAATAAAGAGAATAATAAAATTATTTAAGATGATAACTTCTCAGCAAACGAGAATGGATTGAAATGAATTGAAATAGATTCAGATTTTCAAAAATATTGATTCATGAATGTTAAAATGAATGCTTTTCAATTCTGAATGCATTTTTATTCATTTATAGAAATTGCACGGAGCATATCTCTATGCCTTTCAATCTAAAAATAATATTAGCTTTTTCTATGCACACAAACACAATTGTGAATATTATTCAATTCTAAATTTTGAATAGGAAATGCAATTTTTCAATCCAATTGCATTTAATTAAATAAAAAAAAAGTATTCATTATTTAAAATACGCGTTCGGATAGAAAAAAATTTCAATCCATTTTAATTCATTTTCGTTTGGTCTGGGTTATAAAACATGGTCAATTAATAATATATAATTAATATACAATTAATAATATATAAATCACAATTCTCTGCAACAATGCGTTATATAAATACGTTCATTTTTAAATATATATTACCTGTAATATGTACCAAACCAATTTAACGGTACATAAAGTTGTACTATATAACTAGCGAACAAGACATAGTCGCCAATTGTTAAACCTTGATGGAAGACAACCTGCAAGAAAATCAAATTGTCATTGTAAATATCTCATTACTACACAAATTTTTATGTTTACATAATAATTATAATTTTTACAAGTTAGTACTAGCCATATGTAAACATAATAATGATCCAAGTAATAATCCACCAGAGACAATTATATTTTGCAAAATATTTAAGATATTCAGTGTAATCATTGATTTCCATTCTTGTATTTGAAAATCTAAAATTGCTTTTCTATAGCTTTCCACTTCGTATGCTTCAGCACCGTAATATTTCACTGTTTCAAAGTTCAATAAGCTATCAACGCTGCGTGCTTTCTGTGCATTGTCAGCCAAATTCATACGTCTTTGGAATTTTGTACGCCATTCCGTAACCACAATTGTGGCAGCTAAATTAACAGATAAGATATTAACAAAGGAATAATTTAAATTAATAATTTAAATTAGTATTTCGTGATCCGTTTATTGTGATAGTGACTATATTTATACAGCACCTTCAATCAGGTTTAATAACATTCGTAGTTATGAAACTAGCCAATCACAATCATTCCATTCTTCACAGGAATAGCTGTGATTGGTCAGTTACATAATTATAGATGTTATTAAACCTAATTAAGGGCCATAGTTCTGTTATAAGTGTGAACATGGCTTAATTAGCACAAGATTTTTAATTTCAATGAATACTGCTATTATTATGTATCAGTATCTATTATTATTATTATTGTTGTTGTTATTATTAATATTATTATTATTACTATTATGCTTACCAATATAAAGAACCATAGTTACAAAAACGATGAGACCAAACCATTTATTAAATGCACTGATGAAAAACAAAACGGCTACAATAATATCAATAATAGTTGGAAGAATTGAAAAAAGAATATAATTGAGCAAATTATTAATTGAGTCTGTGCCACGATCCATAATTCTTAATACTTCACCAGTTTTCCTTCCAAGATGCCAGCGCAAGCTCAATCCATGTAAATGCCTAAAGAAAATATATTTAAAATTATAAATAGATTATAATTATAAATATGTTACATTTTATGTTATAACATTTATAGTTATTAACTATAAATATAAATTTTATTCTGTCTATAATCAGGATTCATAATTGGGAGTAACATGTTTTTGTAATGTCGTTATTGTTAGATATTGCTTTTCGGATACTTTTTCTACTTGTAATGATAACGATAATATCATTACATTTTTAATAATATAATTATAACGAATTCAACTGTTATTTTTATCGTTAATTTATCTTTATATCGTTATTAACTTTATCTATTCAATAAGTTGCATTATTTTTTGATGGATATGAATATTTCATTTAAATATAAACTTAAAATTGAGAAATACTTTCTATCCTATATCTTATTCTATCCTTAAACTGCATTTCGATTACTGCCAATACTGAAAATCTGTAACGTGAATGATAAATTATCTCTGTTGAACTAGCGCCCTCTCCTATAAAAAAATCAAAATGGTACTTTCGTCAGAACTAAATGTTTTTTGTGTGTTAATTATGTGTTAATATGTGTTCTGATTCTAATTTTTGTATTTAAATTTAGAAAATTATAATTGAAAATAGGGATCCTGACTAATGTCCCTAACACATCAAGTTAATACCTCCTCAAATAATTTAGCAGAAAATCGTAATTGAAAGTAAGATGCTGGCTTAACATCAAATTAATCCCATCATTAAATTATATATAAAGAAAATTAGTACAGTATAATTAAGTAATTTTTATATGCTTTCAAGCACTCAACAAAATTAATATATCTATAGTAGTTTAAAAGATATACGCCAATAGTTTGATATATTATCTTTGCGTTCCATGTCGTGAGTTTCTACACGCCATGGCTTCATTTAGCAAAGAAAGCAGCTTTGCAACTGTTATAAAATTCTTCAATAAAATTGATTTTTGATTCTTTATGGATCTAAATGTATAAATCAATTATATTGAAGAATTTTACAATAGTTGCAAAACTGCTTTCTCTACTGAACAGACATGGAAGATCCTGTTGACACACAATGTCATACATCCACTCACATCGATCAGCCTAGTAACCTTTCACTGCTTTAACAATGAGAATATTTTATTTTAAATTGGCAGTGATGAGATAAAAAATTAACTTAAAAAGTTAATAAATTAAAGTTAATAAATTATAGTTTAAAAATAACTAAGTTAAATAATAATTAGTTAAAACTTATTAATTAATTACTAATCAACCTTGACAAAAAGGTAACAATAACGCATTATGTTTACAAAGCAATATTCTCAATCCTGTGTAATATGTATTATAAAAATATAATGTAATCTTGTCTTGTTCTCAACACAATTTTCATACTTAAGAAACAAACTTTAATTTCAATTCACCTGAATAATTCTAACTCCACTTCACGAGTAGTGTATTGTTGAATGCGAATCCAGAGAAAGGACCTTAAATTATTCAACAAACCCATACTTCCAGTACCACCACCTTGTAGAAATTTAAATGTTACATATATCAATACTATATCCCATCTGCAAGAAATTGTAATTATAGAAATAATATTTTTATAAGTTAATAAAAGTGCATAAAAAGTTATGTACCTAAATTCCACAGGAACAATTGCAACACTGTCTACAATTTTTTTATTGTAAATTGGTACATAAAGATTTATCAAACGTCCAGATAGCAGCAATGCGAAGCAAAATATTACTCTTAACTGAAGTAAATAATTTGACTTTGGCCATAAAAACGGCGCTAAAATTTTAATTTTATACCACAAATTTCTCCATGTAGAAGTATTAGCTGATCTCTAAAAAATATTGTTGTATAAATATCTCAATCGTATACTACAGCATAATTACTTGTATTATATTTATTATACTATATTATTATACTATACTTACTCTTTGTTGATAATATCGTGATCGTATAACTGTGTCATCATTAAGCACACGATAATCAGAATCAAAAATGTTGGAGCCAATGCCAGGAGCTCGTAAACCAAGAGCAAAAATCAACAAGTTACTAACATACCGCAAAATAAATAGAGCCATTTCGATTTGATCTGTTAAGCTGTAAAAAAATCAAAATTAGATCAATTAATTCTGGAATGAAGATCGATTTTTAAAGATATATTGTCCTTTTTCTAAGAATTTTTTTGCTTTTAATATTGACTTACGAATTCAAGTGGAACCACCATTCAAGCTTTCCAATATTAATCAAAACAAGATTTTCAGCAACAAATGCTAATGTCCAAAAACCTAATAGCACTAATCCATGTCCATGTGGTGGCACACTTGGCAACAATTTATGTCTTTCAACTTTCAATATATAAATTGAGTATGGATAAACAATTGCTGTCAATACTGTTGTTAATATCTAAATATAAAAAATGTTAACATTTATATTACTATAAATTAATTCAAATTGATCAATGTGAGTCACAGGAGTTATTGATACTGAAATACAAATAATAATTATCAAATACCAGTTCGCAGTAGCAGTACGAATTGATATTGCAAACATATTTGATAATTATTATTTGTAGCTTGAAGTCAACAATTGCTATGGCTCACATTGGCAATTTAAGTTGATTTGTAATTTATTTGTTAAGTCAAGTAAATATATTTTTGGTATATATAATTTATGCTACTAATAAACTATAAAACAAATTGATTGTTTGCTTTCTTATTCCTTGGAGTAAAAGCACAAATATACAATAAATGTGGGAATTAATCTGGGAATTAAAAAAACTTTACAAATAAATATCATTGTATTATAATAAATAAAAGTTAGAAAAGTAAAATTTTAAATTATTCTATACAGTGTATACACAATAAATAAAAACTCCAACATATATACCAAAGGCTCATATTATATATATATATATATATATATATATATATATATAAATATAAATATATATATATATATATATATGTGTGTGTATAATTCTCACCATATATCCATAGACCTTTCCATCATCCAAGATTGTAGCTTGTAGAATTATTCTAATTATACTTAAAATGGGAACAAGATACAATACAAACTTTTGTAATTTATATAGTTTGCTTCTTGGTAATGTATTCTCGTCAGTTTCGGTTCCATATTTGTGATATATCCAAAGTTGAATCGATCCAAATATAATTAAATATAAAAAAATTATACTAGTACAGATAGTATGCATGAAACATTTAGACACGCCATGGTCTATCCAGATATCGTTAAAAGTTATATTTGGTGGACAATATCTCATTGTAATCATATTGCTATTGTGTTATTATCAGTCTTTAATATTGTTGTATCACTCAATATCTCTTCTTATAATTATTCAGTTTATCATACACAATCACAAAAATGAATAAAAAATATACCAATCGACGCAGTTTTTTGTGAGACGAAAAAATATGGCAGAAATAAGTATCGTTCTGCTCCAAGAATTAAGATATTAATCTCTTAAAGTACTTAACGATTCAAGTTAAGAAATCAGTCACAGCTACACAATAATGATCCTTTTAGTGTTGCCAAGTGATTTTGAAAATTAAAAAAGTGAGCAGATTAGAATATATTTCATAAATTGCTTTTCATTTACACCAATTCTTACATAAATCTCATTTGTGACGTCGTAATTTAGTTGAATGCGCGTTCTTTTTCATTCCTTCTGCATTCTGACAAATAAGATGCAACCGAATTTTTACCTACAATCTACACAAGATCGAAATACCGTACGTGTGTTTTAGCGAATTTCGTAAACTCACTGTAAAAGTAAGGTTATGAATCTATATAATCTGTGTTATCAATGTCATGTGATAACTTTTTACCAAAGTAAACAAGTAGACATCATTAATTTGAGTATGAACTACTCAGCTCACTTCAGATCCAATTTTTGTGTGTAAATGGAAAGCAACTATAATTTAATTAGTCCATATCTGATAAATATTCTCATTTTTGTAATTTTCACTTTATTTCAAGACACAATCGTTCTCTGATTGGCTATAATCAAATTGGCTACTGCACATCCCTCAAGTTGTTTTATCTATCAACTATCTGCAGCTATCTTCTTCCATCATGATTTCGTCATGAAACAAATCTATAAAATCAACGTATGCGCACTGTATAGTTCGTTATATTGATATAACAAGTTTTGTAACCTCAATAGTGGTGAACTTTGGTGAACTTTTATGGTTAATTTCTCACAAACGTTTTTTTTTTTACCAGATTTGTTCGCGTTGTGGAAAAGTACTTCGAATGAGTTTCATTTCATCAAAATTTGAACCGAAAAAAAGGTAAATTAAATAATTACCCATGAAACATGTCTGATGATATATTAGCAAAGGAAAAAGAACTTCATAGATTGAATCATAATCTCCATCTAAAAGCACATGAAGTAATGAAGACTGTTGATTCAATCAAATATGTTCATGCCGGCGAAAATTTATTTAGCGATGTAAATCCATTGCTTTCAAAATTTGTGGTGAATGATGCAAAAATTATACACTCAAAAGATG